>Ga0265294_10000147_pt1 | contig 83146 bp, 44 predicted proteins | sample MunlanPumphouse3_FD_192504 | JGI IMG/M metagenome (GOLD analysis project Ga0265294, IMG submission 192504) | Groundwater microbial communities from a municipal landfill in Southern Ontario, Canada - Pumphouse #3 | ecosystem: Environmental > Aquatic > Deep subsurface > Groundwater | place...
AAAAGGAAGTAGTATTTAGTCCTTATTTAACTATTTCAGAGGAAGATTGTTATTATAATATGAATATAGTTGGGACATCTTCAGATGGCACTGTAACAGGGTATCATTGGGAAATATATAATAGTACTATTTCAGGTACAGATACTTGGGAACTTATTTGGACTAGTCCTGTAGGCTTGGAGCAAAACAATAAAAAAATTTGTTTTACATCTGTTGGTAATTATAGAATTATTGGTTATATACACGGTTCTGGTGATACTGTGTCTAGTTATGCTGATGTATTTATAGATGAAGTATGCCCAACTGGTGATATAATATATGTTAATGTTCCTTCTACACCCCCCACAGTTAGAACTGAAAAGATAGGTAATTTAAGCACTGAGGTTTTAGATCTAAAGCCCAGTATTAAAGTTTTAAATACTAGTATTCAGACTTCTAGTGATAGGGTTTTAAAAAGAGGAATATTTCCGTTTCCTAAGCCTATTAATTTGTAAGGAGGAAGTATGATCAAATTATTATTTACAGTAGATAACATATCTATTGTCAGTCAAATATACGACAGGATTAGAATTCAAAGAGCAACAGCTGAGTTAGGTACTTTTGTTGAAATAACAAGTTTAGTACCAGCTGAAATAGAGCTTCAGCCTAATCAGTCATCTTATACAGTTATAGATTATGCTGGTGAAACCACTTATTGGTATAGATCACAATATTATAATAGTTCTGATCCTACTATATTTAGTTCTTGGTCAGATCCGGTTCTAGGAGAACAAGGAGATTTACATTATAATCCTTTATATCCGGCTGAAATCAGTTATGGTACTTCTGATAAAAGGATAATAAATAGGATAAGAACCTTAATTGGTGATCCTATAGGCTTAAGGAGGGAGTATGGAGAAGAGGCTTATTCTTCTGTTCATCCCGATGGGCATGTTTATGAAATGGATGAAAAGGGCTGGCCTGCTAATATTACTATGGGTGGTACTCCGTATAATGATGGCACTAATCCTTATGTTAATGGATATAAATATTTGGTTTTTTCAGAAGACATATCAGATTCAGTTATGATAAGCGGGACTTTACAGACTGTAGACATTTGGTATTATACTTTTAGATATTCCGATAGAGAAATAATGGAGACTTATGATAATACTCCCCCTCCCCCAGGACTAACTGAAACAACGGCTACATCTGAAGCTTACATGATTGCATGTGCTATAGACCTATTGAGATCTGAATTTATATTGGACTCTACAGAAGATGGTGCTGTGATAACTGATGAGGGGTCTAGATACGACCCATCTCCAGGATTAAGGAATAGAAAAGACTTGTTAGATGACTTAAAGAAAAAATTAGATGATTTAATCAAAACACTAATGCTATCTGGAATACAAGGTGTACTTATTGATTAATTATATTGGGGTGTAAAATGAGAAAAACAAGGGTTAGTACTAGGACCAAGGAAAAATTTAGAAAAGCCGTTAGAAATCTTGTCGATGGGCTTAGCAGGAAGGTTTTAGTTTATAAACAGCCTGTAAGGAGCGAGTGTCCAAATTGCTACTATGACAAGATGACTGATAGTTCAACCGGTAAATGTAAATGGACCCCGGCACAGGCCTTAATTAAACAGGAGGAGTGGGAGTCTTTGGGTAATAGTACTATTTTGTATAAATATTTTAAATATGGTAGATGTCCTGTGTGTAAAGGAGTTGGATATTTAGAAACTCAAAGGCGTGTTTGGATTGATTGTTTAATTATATGGGACCCCAATGCCGTTGGTTCTGGTAATGACATATCTTATACACCGGCTGGTACAGAGGGATCTACCATAGTTGAATTGAAAACAGACCCCAAATATTTTGATTTATTTAAAAATTGTAAAAAAATAATAGTGGATGGAGTAGAATGTAAATTATCTAAAGCACCCCTTTTGAGGGGTTTAGGTAATCAATCTGTATTGATAGTAACTGCATTCACTACGGAGAAGCCCAGTATAGATAGTAATGAAATTATTAAGGAATATAATTAATGAAGACCCCTTCTAAAAAAGGTCTTGATATTCTTGGTAATATTGTTAAAAAAGAATTAACAAATATATTAAGTATTGAAGTAGTCCCTGAAGTTAAAGACATAATAATTAATTCATACAATATCAATTTAAATGATGTTGTTAAAGATAGAAGAAGTAAGATAAGGCCTGAAGACTATTTATTAGAATTTTCAGATCGTTTAGATTCTTTTAATTTTTTTAAAAAAAAAGAAAATGGGGTTACCTTTGTGACTCCGGATATGGAAAATTTTGATTTTAGTGGTAGATTATCAGTTATACAAACTATATTAGAAGGCACAGTTGGTAATTATTATGAGGTATCAGGTGAAGATTATAGAAGACTTACTGGTAAAAATCCAATTAGTAAAGAGTCTATAGATAGTACATTACCAATAAAGGATAGAGTTTATCTATTAAGATCTACTGATCCTGTGGTTAAAAAAGCAGAGGTTGAGTTTGGTAAAAAGTATTTGGTACCTTATGCATTTTCAAACACACCACCAATAGATATAATGATTGATGCTCAAAGGTTTGTAGACAATAATATGGATTATTGGATAGATTCAGCGATAAAAATGGCCAATAAGGAATTTATAAGTATATATGATGGGGGTAAATTTTAATGAGTTATGAAATGAAAAGTTTCAGAAAAGAAGATTTAAGTCTTTATTATTACATAAAAGAGTTGGTATTAATAGACTTTGTTGAAAAAGATGAGTTAGCCGCACTCTCTTATGTTCCAGAATTATCAACTCATGACAATGATACTGACCCTTCTACAAACAGCTTTGTTTACGAAACTATAACTGATATGTTGCCTAACCCAACCGCTAGAGGAAGAGGTTGGAGATATTTTGATATTTCTACCGAACTTGATGGAATTACTAATTTATGTAACCCGTTTGTATTAGTATCTGGTACCAATATAAACGGAGAAAGCATAATGGGTATCCCTGAACAATCTAATATGGTATCAGTATATGATGAGTATTATAACCTTATAGATCAATCGCAGTACATAATAGACTACATAGATGGTAGAATAATAACTTCTGGTACATGTAGTCCAAGTTATGTTACTTATAACTGGAATTATGTTTCAGTTGTAGATGAGTGGTCTGCTATAGAAGCTGCAGATCCTCCGGTAGTTGTTATAGATTTACAGGGGTTGGATAAAGAAGGCTACCAGCTGGGTGCTGGTAAAAAAGTTATTAGAAAATGTGAGATACATGTTTTTGCTTCTAATACTGCTGAAAGGAATGACTTGGTGGAAACATTGTATGACGGGCTTTACTTAAGAAGCTGCCCCATGTATGATTTTCCATATGGCGGTGTGTTAGATTATGATGGTACATGGTTGGGTAGAAAAGAGAATAGTAATAAACTAACCTCTTTATTTGATAGAACTACTGTATCCAGTGTAATTGGTAATTTAGAATTTCATAAAGTTTCAGCTAGACATGTTAATTTACCACTTTTAATGACTAGAAATATAAACGAAGTTATGTTAAGTGATTTAAATGCTTATAGATCTAAAATAACTTTTGATTTAGTATCTTATACACATATATAAATGATTTAGGAAAAGGGTTATTCTTTTTAAACTACGCCTCAGTTTAAAATAGAATAACAAGGATGTGAAAAAAGAAAAATACGACCAACCAACCTGATATTTTTCAACTAATATAAGGATAATGGGAGGAATAAGTTATTATGGCTAGAAATAGAATAATCTATGCATCTCAAAGTGTTTGGTGTAATGGTGAGTTGCTTTATAGAGTTCAATCATTAGGTAGTACTACTACATTTACTAGTGAAGATATCTTTGAATTAGGTCATTTGGATATAGTAGATGTTGTAGATGATGTTCCCGCTGTAGCTGTTACTCTTAACACAAATGATTTTGGTGATTTGAGAACTATGGCCACATTAGCACAGCTTCCTGCTGCTAAAAAAGCTATGGATGCTACAGTAACTCAAACTACTGCTAATTTAAGAGTAGTAAATTCTGCTGGTGCTGTGCAGAGTTATTTACACGGTGTTTCACTAGCAGATTTCGCGGTTGTTTGTGGTAATTTAGCTGGTGTTACTATTTGGGCACCAGTTCAAGATGAGTGCTCTTTAGGAACTTTGGATAATAACATAGATCAAACTTTATTTTTGGATGAGGTTTATGTTAATAGTTTGGAGTTTAGTTACACTACTGGTGCTAATGCTACAGAAAACTATGGTGCTGAAACAGACAACAAAATGTGGTTATTGAATGATGGGCGTTTTGTTACTATGGATTCTTTTACAGTTTCTGGGACTCCTACATATATCGATTTGTCATTGGCACCGTCTAATTTAATTGCTGAATTATCTACTGGTAATTTAGCATTTTTGAGAAAATCAGACGAAGGGACACCCGCTGTAACTTGGTATGATGTTTCTAGAAATGAAGTTGCTAATGTTGCGGTAGTTTCTGGTACCGTTGCTGCTGTAGATACCTTTGTTTATTATAATACAGGTACAGAGCACAGAGTTTTCTTACCAACAGGTACTGCTTTTGATACTGATGATAGAATCGAAGTAATTTATGCCGCCGATGCTTATGGCAGTTCTGCTACTGGTAGTTATTTCACTATTTTAGACAATGTTGAAAGACCAGATATGATTGGTGCTTTGAGACAAGGTCAAGTAGAAGTTTACATTGTTTCTGATGATGATACTTCTTTTACTAATGCATGGAAGTTAACTGGTTGTACTATAACATCTGATTTGACCCGTGAAGCATTAGCAGAATTAGGGCATTTGGCTCCTTATGACCGCCCACTAACATTGCCAGTACCGATAACTGTTACTATAGATACTACAATGGGTGATTTAGAAAACTGGTCGGTTTTTGCCAATAAGAGAGAAGAATTTGCTGCTGATACTTTAGATGATATCAGCTTAAAGGACCTTATGTTTGAGGAAGATTTAAAACTTGTTGTTAAAGTTTTCGCTCAAACCGATGAAGATGCTGGTGGTACTGGTTCTAATAGAAAGTTGGCTGGTGACAGCCCACTGATTGGTCAATCATATTTTAATAACGGTACTCGTGCAGTATATTCAGCTGCAGGAGAAAGAGAATATGCTCTTAAAACAATCGTAGTAGAGCATTTAAAGATTACTGATGAAGGTAATACTTTGGATATGGGTGCTAATATGACCCAAACCTTTGGTTTTAGGTCTACCAATGACTTGTATGCTGTTAAAGGTGACATCCCTATTAGTGCTATTACATCAGGGAATAAAATTAGAAGAAACGGTTAATTTTGTTTTTATAAATAAAGGAATAGGGGCGGGCAGTTATCCTGCCTGCCCCTATTATATAAGGGGGAGTAAAGGATATGGCAAGCAATGACAAAAGTAGGGAAAAATTAGGTAGAATGATAGAAGATGAAGTTACTATTATGTTTGAACAAATACTTGATTATGCACAAGTAGCTTGTCCTACGTCTGATACTTATAAAGTATTACGATCAAAAATTCTTAGAGTTGGTAATAATTGTATTAGAACTTTAAGAAATAACATAAAACACTATGATGTAGAATTTAAGGCCTTAACTGAAGATGTTATTGAAATATCTAGAGTTAAGAAATAAACAGGGTTTATAAATAGGAAACGGAGGAAATAGACATGGTAGATAATAATTCTGATAATAGAAGAAGTTTTTTTGGTCCGGATGGGGTTACTAAATATTATATAGCGGCCCCTACTGCTCAAGATATAAGGGGAGCGGATTGGAATTATAGTAAAACTTATACTAATAGTTTAGTAGAGGGCATAACTACAAGTGCTGAGATGATGGATATTTTGATGAGAAGGGGTATTATTGGGCCCGAATTCGAGCAAAGGGCACAAGAGTTAGCTGGAAATTTAAACAATTTAATTGTTAAATTAGAGACAGTGACTAATAACGAAGAAAAAAGAGAGCTTTCTGTAGCAGTATCTAGTGCTAGAGAAGAGCTATTTCAATGGAATCAAAGATTAAACGGCCCTATGGCCAATACTTGTGAACAAATAGCAGATGATTCTAGATTAGAGTATCTAACTTCTTGTATAGTCCAAAAAGAAAATGGTGATAGGGTTTGGGAAAAGTATGATGATTACTTGAGAGAAAAAAACCAGGGTCTGGCCATGAGGGCTAGATTTGAGGTTATGTTATATTTGCAAGGATTAGATTCTGATTTTCTAGATAGAACTCCTGAAGCAGTAGCTATGCGGGAGGTAGAGGCTGATTTTATAAAACAAGCCGAAGAGGCTATTAAGTTAGAAGAAATTATTGAATCTGAAAAAGAGGGCGTAGTAGAAGAAGAAAATAATAGTAAAGTTACTAAAAAAAGTAAACCAAAAAAGAGTACTAATAAAAAGAAACCCACTGAATAATTAAATGTCAATTGAAATAGATAATAATGAATTAGATAAGTATCTCAATATTATTTTTACAGGTAGCAAATTTGTAGAAATAGATAATATATTTTTAATCTTTAAACAGCCTGACAATCTGATAAATATGAAAGCACAATTAATATATGAGTCAGCTCTTGATCAGGCTTTAAAAGATGGGTTTTTAAGTAAAAATAAAATAGAAGAATTAATAGAAGAAAGGGGTATTTTTACAGAGTTTGATAAAGATAAAATAAATAGACTAGAATCTAAATTAGAAGGACAAAGGGTTTTACTAGGTAAAACTACTAAAGTTAAAGCAAATCAAGATAGATTGAAAAAAGTAATAAAAGATCTTGAGGAGCAAATATCTGAAATAAGAATTAAAAAGAGTTCTAAACTTATGATGTCTGCTGAAACAAAAGCAGAAGAAGAACGATATAATTTTTTATGTTGGGCATGTACTTACAATGAATTAAATGAAAGATATTGGTTTGAATTAAATGATTTCATGGAAGAAATTGATATAGATTTTAGAGATAAAGTTTTATCATCTTTTGCTAGATTTTATAATGGATTTACTATAGATATTATAAGATATATAGCTAGAAATAATTTGTGGAGAATAAGATATATAACTAGCCAAAAAACATCAGATCCGTTGTTTGGTAGACCGACTACTAATTATACATCTGATATGCTTAATTTGGCTTTTTGGACTAATTATTACAACAATATATATGAAATGATGCCTGAAGATAGGCCATCAGATTCTATAATAGAGGATGATGAAGCTCTAGATGCTTATATGAACTCTTTTTACGAAGAGCGTAACAGGAATGACGCGGCAAGGAAATCAAAAAGAGTATCTAGTGGTAAATTATCAGCATTTGATAGAGAAGAAGTAATAATAACTCAATCCAACCCTCTGTATGAAGACATACAATATGATAAGCCAAGAGAGGCACAGAGAATAAAGGATAGGACTTCTATTAGGAAGAAAGTAAAGCATTCTAGGAAGTAATGTAGTATAGTAAAGATTTGATCTTTATTACTTTAGGAGGAGAGCTGATCTTGGACCATAATATAACCTTAACACAACGCATAGTCAATGCATTTGATGGTACTAATCGTACATCTAATAAAGCTACACAATCTGGTAACCCCAAAACTTCAAATGATATCCTTAATAAAGGTCTTCAAGCACTTGGAGACAAAATTAGTAAAGAGATAACTAATAAACTAGCTACGGAAATAGCTAAAATCTATAGCTCCAAACGAGGTGGCGACTCCAAAGCTATAGATTCAAAAGAAATAGCTAGAATTATTAGTATTGAGGTAGGAAGGGTTATTTCAGATTCTATAAATAAGTCCAATAAATCTCAATCTGGTAAGACCAAGGTAGATATAGATACTTCTGCATTTGAAAAAACTCTTGATAGAAGTGTTAATAAATTAGTAAATACTATAGATAAGGTATTGATAAATAAACTTGGTACTGGTTTAAGCAAAGAAACAAAATCAAAGTTCGTTTCTGAAACAGTTTCTGGGGTAAAGAGTTTAGATTCTAAAGTATTGAAAGACTATCACAAGGTTTTTACAGATTTAAAAGGATCAGCATCCGTCCTTACCAAAGCCGCTAAAGATTTACATACTGCTGCTGAATCTTTGAAAGGCATTAGAAAGAGTAATGGTGGTATAGATGTAACAGAACTTCCTAAAGTGGGAAAAGCTATTAGTGAGATAGTTAAGGATTTTTCGGCATTTAGAGGGGAATATAAAAAGGTAGTTAGCTCAATTAATACTGTTAAAGGTTCTGATAAAGAATTATTGTCAGAAGTAAAAACAGCTATAAATGAGCTTAAGCGTGCTGTAGATAAGCAGTATAAAGAAGTTACTAAATCTGCTTCTAAAGACCCAGCAGATTTTGCTAAAATTATTGCTAAAGATTTATCTTCAACTGTTGCAAAAATACCGTCGTTAAAAGGGTCAAATATAGAAAAAGCTGTATCAGGTTTAGAGAATAAGATAAACAATATAAATGATTTAGTAAAAGTTATAAGAGACTTAAAACAAGAGTTCTCTAAAGATAGTAAAGATGATAAAGTTCTGGTGCCGTTATTCAAATCTATAGAAAGGATAGAAAAGTATCTATCAAATCTTTCTAAAATAGAAACTCCAAAAGGTAACGATCCAAGTAAGTTGGTTAGTTACTATAATAAGTTCATTTCTGGTACTCAAAAAGCAGTAAAGGTAATTAGCTCTATAACAACTTCTTTAGATATATCTAAAAAGGATTTAAATGCTATAGAAGATAAGGTTTCTGAGTCTGTAAAAAAAGGAGTAAAAAAAGGTATAGAGTCTGGTATTAAGGATTCAAAATCAGATGAAGTCAATATAGAGACAAAGGTTGTACTTAATAAAAAAGAATTTGATAAAGATGTTAGTGAAATAGAAAATGCTGAAGTTAAAATTCCTGTTTCTATTGATGATAGTAAACTAAAAGGTGCACTGGCTGGTACTATATCAGATTTTAATAAAGCTCTAGAAAATTTATACAAAGGACTAAATAAAGTTTTAGAGACTCCAGGGGTTTCGTCTTTCAACAAAAGAGTAGTTGAAGAGATGAAACAAGACTTGTCTAAAGCAGTTTCAGCAGGAGATTTGCCTAAAATATCTAGACATGCTAATGATAGTGTTACTTTTAAAGAGGTTAGCAGGAGAACAGGGGTTTCTAGCCTACCAGACCAAGCCGAGGCACTCAGAGTGGCTTCCCAAGAGTTGATAACTGTTCTTAAGGCTAACAATATAAGCGACTTTTCTTCGGTCATATCTGATAGTGCTAAAACTATGGGTGATTTTAATAGGGATGCTCAAGGGGCTAGATCTAAAGTATCATCTAGTGTTAATAAGCTTACCAAAGCTATGGATAAAGGAGCTATTATACAGGATGATATAAATAAGTCTTTAGAGACACCTTCTAAAAGAATTAAAGGCACTGGCATTAATGCCCCCATGAAAGACTTTAGCCAATCTATGCTTGATGCTTATTTAAGGGGTCCAGAAAGAATACCTCAACACAAACAAAAAGTAATTACTCCCAACATGTCCGAAGGCGATCTTGAAGGGTTCAAACCCATTTATGGTGATAAAGTTAAATCAGCCATGGATAGAAATATGGTTGAATTATCTAAATCTCTGAAAGAACTACAAGAGTATATTGTTAAAGAGCTAGAAGTGACTTTAGAAAAAGAGGGTAGTAATTGGAAGATAGTTAGAGAAAGAGGAGACCAAAAGATATCTGATTATTTTGTTAGGGGAGGGTCTGTAGGAGATACTAATGCTAAATTAGATAGGTATTGGAAAGTGGAGGTAGCTGATGTAGGTAAAATAAAAAAACGATTAGAAAAAGCAAAAATTGATGTTACAAAGGGGACAAGTATCCCTACTATGATAAACCAATTAACACAGGTTTTAATTGACGAAGCTACTCCTAAAAATGTAGATACCCCTATGGGTAAACAAGATTTAGTTAAGGGTATAGCGAAGTGGGTAAAAACTACCCCAATTAGGCAAATAGAAGAGTGGGAATCTCTATCTGGTAATATTAATAAAAGATTACAAGAAATAAAAATTAAACATAAAGGTATTTCTATAACCCCAGATATGGTTAAAGATATAGAAGCCTCTTTTTCAGGTTTGGATAACTCTGAATTAGTTAAAGTTTACAAACAAACATATGCTAAAGTACTGGCAAGAAAGAAGATAGTTAACCCCGAAGGAGACGAGGCTACTGGTTATGGACCTTATGTAAGATCTATACATGTTCCTGCGGCTAGAGTATCTTCTACTGGTAATTTAGCTTTTGAAACAGCCTCTGGTAGTCAAAGAGGGTTAGCTAAATTTGCTACATTTGTTTCTGGTTTTGAAAAGATGTTTACTCAGCTAGACAAAGTGAGGCTGCAGAAACAAGACGCATTTAAATATAGTTTTGATGAAAGAAGTAGTTTTGCTAATAGAATAAAAGATGTTGGCTTAAGACCAAATGCTGTAACAATTAATGATGCTAATAAGTTAGCCGGTGATATGATAAAGAAATCTATTTCTGGCGGCCAAATTAAGATGGTAAAAGAGCAGTATAGAGAAGCTGCCTTTATGAAAGGCACTGAATTAAAATCAAAAAATATAATAGAGGATGTAAATAAATTTGTAGAAAATATAGACGACGGACTATCTAATTTGAAAGCCGGTGAAGACATAGTTAAAGCTATGGATAAATTAGGAGTCACGGCATATGATTTTGTTAAATCTTTAGATGAAGTTAAATTTGAAAATGTTTATGATGTTTTGAAGAAGGTTATGGAAGGTGGTAAAGGTTCGGCTACACCTTTAAAAGATTTTGCTAAAGTACCTTATCAAGATAGTAAGTTAAGAGAATTGGATAGATCTGTTAGAGCTGTCGAGCAATTGATGCCAATTGTTGAAGGTGGTCGTCCTAGAAGAGGGTATCATCAAGAAAATGTTGTTGTAATGAGAACTAGATTATCGGATGTATATTCAAAAGAGGACGATAAAAAATTAAGTGTTCAAGGACAAAAAGATTTAATAAAAGATTTAAATTTAAGAATTAGAGAAATGATAGAAGAACGAGATGCTATAATTGATTTAACAGATGAATTAGCATCTAAAAGACAGGGTAAATTACCAAAAGATGTAAGAACTATATCTTCTTTGGGATTACCAGAATCACAGGCTGGTAGTGTATCGAAATATAGGACAGGCGAAATACATGATGATGATTTTACATCTAGTGCTAAATATTTAAAATCACTAGGTGGTGTTGGACTTAAAATGTATACCGAGGAGCTGCACAATTTAGCTCCATTTGGTCAATTTCAACAAATAGGTAGAAATATTGCTGGTACTACTAATGCCCTTTCTTCGGCTGTTGATCAAGTTTCTAAATTAAATGTTAAGGGCATGTCGAGCCAATTTCCTACTATTAGAACGGAAAGAGAAAGAGATCTTATTAGTAGTGGTAGGTATGGTACACAAGGTTACGGATTTAATGTAGTAACTGAATTAAAACATACTGCAGGAACTTTTGAGGACCAAGTTATAATATCAGGTAAATTGGCTGATGCTTTAACATCTGCTGTAAAAACTTTAGTAACACCTAGTCCTGGTGGTAGATTGTTTACTCAAGATAAGGGGTCTAAATCTGGTATAGGTGTTGGGGAGATAGCTGGTGGTGAGAGCTCCCAGGTTTTGGCTGATTTTGGTAAGCAGGTGCAAGATGTGTCTAATGTTTTTCAAGAAATATTGGGAGTTGAAAAGAGGTATGAAGGAAGAGCTGATAAAGCTCTAATTGACGAGATTCAAAGAATGGTATCTGTTGTAAGAGGTGAAGAAGTAGAGGTTCAAGCTGCTAGACTTACAGAAGTGTTTTTAAATCATTTCGGTAGAAAGTTTACTACAAGATATGGGTCTAAAGGTGTAAGTGTCACCGCTTCTACTAGCCCAGAACAAAATTTTCCTGAAGAATATAAAAAATCATTTGAGGAATTAAGAAATATAATTTCGGCTACACAAGGTAGCAAAATTAAAGTCCTTCCGAAAACAGAAGGACAGGTTTCAGGATTGGGTATCAAGATAGATCCCAAATCTATGGGAGTTTTAGTTTCTGAACTTATTGATAAATATTCAGATGATATTTCCAAATCAACTGGATTAGATGAAGATAGTTTAAGTAAAGTTAAAGAAGAGCTGGCTAGTTCTGGTAATAGGTTTTTATTATCAATGTTTAAGGATTCATCTTTGGGGGTTGTGTCGTCAGATGAAGCAGAAATGAATGACATGATATATGGTGAATATTCAAAGATAATGAAAGCTATAATAAAAGCTGTGGATAATAGTTTACCAGATACTATAAAAGAAGATGTATCAGGTATAGAGCAGTTAAAAGATATTTATAAAAAGGCTTTTGGTAAAGAAGCAGAGCTTTTTGAAACCAAGCCTATAGATGTTAGAATAAGTGCTAAAGGTGTAGGTAAGAGGGGTTTACAACCAGAAGTTTTAGAAGCTGTAATGTCCAATGTTGCTAATATAGGAGCCGGATCTTCCACTACATTAAAAGGTGAGTTTAGTAAAGAAGTTTATCAAAAATATCTTACTGGAACTTCAGGTAAGCCCTCCGAGCTCAGTAATATTTCTAAAGCTTTAGGTTATACTACTGCTAGTGATGTAAAAGGTTTTGATGAGTATAGGGAAAAATTAGAAAAACAATATATTTCTAAAATAAAAACAACCGATCCATCTAAAAGAGCCCAACAAGTTAAAGAAGCCAAAGATATGGCTAGAAGTATTGCTGAATTAGAGGCTTATTCTAGTTATTATTCAAATGTTATAGATGAATTAGGGCAAAGAAGGAAGAGTATAGTAGGTGAGAAGTTTTTAGAAGTAGTAGAAGAACCAGGTTCTACTAAAGAATGGACTAAAAAACAAGTAGAACAACTTCAAAAAGGTACAAAATTAAACATTCCAGCATATGCTGCTTATCAGGATATATTTGGTAAAGACTCAGCATTTATGTCTGAAATAAATAAAAATTTTGGATTAGATAAAAAAACCCATTTTGAATATTTAAAAGCACTGCAAGCTAGCCCATTCTCTTTTGGTGACGACCCTGATTTAAGAAAGTCTATAATGGGTTCTACTAAAAAACATAGTATTAAGGATGTAAAACCCTTTGATCTTTCTACAGGTATTTTTGATCTTGGTGAAGAAGAGAGAAGGAGTTTATCTGGTACTTTATTAGATATAGAGAAGTTTCCAGAAGCATTTAGATTGGAAATTCCTAAAACTTCTGGTAAAAGAGGGGAAACCGAAGAATTATATATTCCAGGACAATTAGCAAGATCAACATATGAAGAGCCTTTAATTGCTGGTGAGCGAGGTATGCCCCAAATAGCAAGAGCTCTTCAACACATAGTTAACATGGCACACGAGGTGGAAAATGTTACAACTGAATTAGAACGATTTGATGATGCAATTAAAAAAGCAACTGAAGCAGGGTCTGAATCTGAAGTTGCTATGCTTAAGCAACAACGAGCTTCGTATGTACAGGGTGTTGATTTAGTAACCCCTGCAAAAAGATCAGAATTTGCAAAATTGTTAGCTGCTAAAAGTAAAAGTTTATCAGGGCAGGAAAAGCAGGCATTTAATTTAAAATTGCAGGAAAGTATGGCTAAATATAATGTTACACCTTCTGGAACTCAAAGTGCTTTAGATGTTGTTATAGGCGATCAAAATCTTATGCCAGGATTAAGAAAAGCAAAAACTGCTTTGGATATGATTGGTAGGGGAGAAACTGTAGAGAGTAACAAGTTTTTACAAGAAGTTAGTGAGGAGCAATTTTTAGAAACTGCCAAAGAATCTATAGGACTTCCTAAAAGAGGTAGGGTTCAAGATACAGGTAAACTTAAGCAAGCTTTACAAAAACATGTTAATATTATAACTAAAAATAAAGTTAAAGAGTATAATAAAGCATTAGCTTTTTCTTTGGAGCCTCAAGAATTTGTTAAGATGGTGGAATCTTTTGGTCTTCAAGAAGACATGGGTATGAGTTTACAAGGTCGTTATGAGTCCAAAGCTAGAAATTTAGAAAAAGCTAAAATAGATTATTATAATAAGTTGGCAGAAACAACTATAGGAAAATCTGGTTCTGTTGCCGAGCTGTTGTTTAGTAAGAAAATTCCTTCCCAAATGGCTAAAGCGGTTACTGCTGTTGTGGATAAACAGAAGGATTTAAGACAATTTGAGTTTTTTATGTCTAATTTTCAGAAAAGTGCTTCTGACAGATATGGAGATACTATAGTTAGTGAATTAAATTTGTTAGAGGGTTTAGGTGAACAAGAAGCTATTATAGGAGATGTTAGAAAGCATCATCAACAGATGGTTAGGAAATATAAGAAGACCGGTATACCTGTTTTAAGAGAAGATGAGATAGGTATTCCTGAATCTATAGCACGCAAAATTCCGGTTGAATTTGAAAGAAAATATAAATTTATAACAGAAGGAGAAGGTAAAAGTAAAAAAACCACATTAAAGAGGGACGATACTGCTACAGCACAAAAAGACACATTATATGAACTATTAAAGTACAAAGAAAGGTTGTCCGGTTATGCAGCTAAAAGTAATGTCCCTGATGCCCAAAGAGAAGATATAAATAAGTTTATAGAAGACGATTTAGTACCTTACATAACTAGTGTTCGTTTTCCATTTACTGGGACTTCTAGTGTCCAGCCTTGGAAGGCTAAATTATTATCTGGTAAAAAGGGTGGAAGTGGTGCTGATTTAAGACAGCATGTTTTAGCTGTTCCAGGTGTGCCTGAAATGGACATGGGTAACTTCGAAAGTGTAATAGAATCTTTGAAGGGTAAAGTGTCCAAAGCAGAAACCGCTAGAGAAGTTGCTTGGGAAACCGGGGATGTGGATAAAGCTAAAAAATTAACTTTATTAATAGAAGATTTAAATAAGGCCATTTCTAATGTAATTCCTAAATATACCGCTATACAGCAAAAATTAGATTTTGATGGTGATGCAATTCAAGTGCATTCTGCTACTACTAAAGAAGCCAGAAACGATATAAAAAGATATTTTAAAACTTTAGACACAGATGTAGAAAGCACTTCTGCCGCTTGGAGAGATGCTTTTAGTTACGAAGAGGCTCGTAAGGGTGTTAGAGATATGAACGAGGCTACCTTAACATCCATGGCTGAAGCCTTTGATAAAAAATACCCTTTTAGAGAAGGTACTGAATTTCTAAAAACACCTTTTTTGACTAAAAATATAGAGTATCTCGATACTGAAAAACAACTTAAGATAGTAAGTGAAAAATGGGGAAGAGAGATACCAACTGCTCTTGGTGATATAATAGAGAAGAATGTTTTTGGAGCACCATCTGAAGATATAGTTAATGCACTATCTTTAGAAAAAGGCACTACTTACAAAGACATGGCTCTTGATGCTGTTTCTAAAGCCGTTAGTGAATTCAAAGGAGATAAAATAGCCGATCCAGAAGCTTTTGCCAAGCATTTAATAGAAGCTATTATGTCTTTAGAGAGAACTATAAAGGAGGCTTCTAAAGAGGGGAATGCCCCAGCTATTGGGGCTATGGTAAAGGGCGGTGTATCGCAAGGTCTGTTCGAGGAAAAATATAAAGCTGCTATAGAGGCACAACTATTTAAAATTCATACTGGTGTTGAAACTGAAGCTATGACTAAATTACAGCGTGTTGCTGGTATGAGGACTGATTTTCCTAAAGGTCCTTTAGCAGATGTTGGTTTTGATTTCAAAGGTGAATATTCCGCACAAATGAATGAAATGCTCAGATTTGCTCTCCAAAAAGGTATGGATGTTAAACATGCTGGTGCTTCTAGTGTTTCTGGTGCAATTAGAGATGGGCTAACTAGAACTAGTGATGAACTAGAAATGTTAATTTCAAACATATATGATGAAGATAATAAGGATTTTGATGATCTCCGAAAATTTGCTAAAGTGAGTGACAAATCTGTAAAAGGCAAATTAGGTAAATTATCTAATGAACAACTTAAAGCTCAAGCTCAAGAGTTATATGGTGAGGAAGTTTTAGGCTCAAGATCAGAATTAATAGATAAAATTGTTGAAAAACTTGGTTTTAAAGGCTTTTTAAGGGAGCTAAAAGATAGAATAGAAAAAGAAGCTGTTGAATCAGTAAAATCAGAATTAGAAGGCATGGACCCAGCGGCATTGTCAAAATTAAAAGGTTTAAAGGGTAAGTCTATAGAGCAATATGCTAAAGGTAAGGTTGATTGGGCAAAACAGAATATGGGTATAGATTTAAATAGGTTGGTTTTAAATCCTAAACAGCCTCTATATGGTTTTAGAACATTTAGTGCTACAGGTGAAGCTATAAAGAAAGAGTATGAGAAGCAGTCCGGTTCTGAAATAATAGCTCCGCCTTTTGGTAGTTTACCTAGGCGCACTTTTGCTGGTGAAGGGCAATCAGAGTATGATGTCTACTCTGAAAAATATAAAAGAGCTTATGCAGTTGCTGCCCAGATGAGAAAGCATATGTCTAATATTGGAACTACTGGTTCTAATACTGGTGCTTTCTTTGAAATGATGAAATCTTCTGTTTTAGAGCTTTATAGGCAACAGGAAGAAATAGACACTGTGTTAAAAAATATAAAACCAGCTGAAGCGAGTGTTATGGGGACCGGGGTTAGAACAGAGAAATCCAATTTAGCTAATAGATTACTAGATACACAACAGCTTGAATTGAACAGTCTAGCTAAAGAAATGCTTTTTCCTGGTGGAGCAAATGTAACTAGCCCTAAAATGATTAAAAGTATAATGTCTAGTCTTAAAGATTACGAAGAACTAGCTGGGCTCCAACCCATGCGTGCTGAAGCTGAAAGAGATATAAGACAGACGGTTAAGCCTATTTTTAGTAAAGAGGCTGAAAAAAAGTTTTCTGATGTTAAAGATGAGGATAAAAAACAAAAGGCTATTTCAGAGTATGTGGATGCTATGACTGAAAAAGCCATAGCACTTAATAGACTGGACGATGTTGTAGCTGCTCTTGAGTCTAAAAAAGAGGAGGGGCTTGTATTACAATCGATGTTTCCTTCCAAAGAGGAATTAACTTCTGGTAATGTAACTAAAAAGTTCCCTAAAATACGCCAAGATAATGCTTTAATTGATACTTTTAAAGACCAGGAAAATGCTATCAAAGAAATAAAAGATTTATCTGAAAGCTTTAGCTCAAGAAGGGGGGTTTCATTTGATATAAGCAGTAAATCACCCATGTCGGAGGGTGGAGCTCCACCTACTATTGGTGCTGGGCAGTTTGATTATAAGGGTGGTCCTATTCCAGTACACATAGCCAGTATAGCCAAAGGTATAGGAATTTTCTTTGGCGGCGAAAAGGGCAGATCAGAATATTTAGGCCCTAAATTAGGAGATGCTGGTTTATATCCCGGTAAACAACATTATCAAGAAATTAATGAATTAATAAATGATATTAAAGATGCTAAAACTTTAATAAATGAGGCCTCTGGCGGAGCCAATGAAATGACTGGTTCTGATTTTAGTAAGGTATTTAGAGCTAGTGCTTTTGGTGCTGGTGGTCAATATTTTTCTCCAGAAGACATAAAAGCCACTGAAAGATCGGTTTCTGATTTTGATGATGCTAATAAAGTAAACAAGTTGCAGCTTAAAGCATTGGTTAACACTATGAAGGGACTCAACGAGGGTGGGCCATTGTTAGAATCGTCCTCTATGTTGGGCACTGGTTTACATAGTAAAATACAGGCTGCTCTAAAGGAGAGATATGGTGGTAGGGTAGAAACTGAGAAATTTATTGAATTAGAGGATAAAACTATTGGCTTAATTACTGGGCATATTGATGCAATAATAAAGAATAAAGAAGGTGAATATTCTAAAATTATGGACATCAAAACTGTTTCTGGTAGTAAGGTAAATGAATTGGAAAAAGCCATAGAGAAAGCCGGTACTACTGATTTTGAAGAAGTTAAAAAGCATGTAGAAGATTATGACACAAGGCGTAAATTAGAAGAAGTTGCTTCCCAATTAAATGTTTATTTAAAAGCTATTGAAGAAGATAAAGAGGCCAGGGTAAGTAAAGATTTAAAATCCGAGGCTGTTTTTTATAGTAGACTCGACCCATCTAAATCAACAAAGGTTGCATTTAAATTTGACCCTAAAAGGTATGAGAGAGATGTAGCTAATATAGCCAAAGCTAGAAAAGCAGTTCTTACTACTGGAGGAGAATTCGCCAAAACTGCATCTATAGAAGAATTAAGGGCAGCTACTGGGCGGGAATTAAGTGAAAGTGAATATGATAAGATTATAGATGTTAGTACCAAATATTATAAACTTGCCATAGAAGGGAAGAAAAGCAGCAAAAGGGATACAAAATATAGAGCAAGTAGTAGTATGAAACCTGAAGACTTATCCTCTGAATTTTCAAAAAATAAAAAAGAGGTAGAAACTGAAATAGATAGAATAAATAGAGGAGTTTCTAGAAGAACAGTTCCTGAAGATATAGTTCCTGGTGTTGGCCAAGAGGCACAATTTGAAAATCTAAAATTATTACATAGTTATGCTAAAGCTTTTCAGCAGCAAAAGGGGTTTGAACTTACTGATGTTGGTATGCAAGATCTTCACCCTAGAATTGCGGAAGAATTAATTTCTGTTAGAAAATCTGGTCCTAAATCCTCAGATTTTAATAAAACCATAGATAATTTAAGAAAAAGTGGTGATATAGAATATAATCAAGTTTTTAAGGCTTGGAAATTATATAAAATAGCTGTTGGCGATTTTTTCATTGATGAAGCTCAAACAGCTAAAGATAAAGCAGATGAGTTAAGGAATGTTGGTGAATATGCTGGGGCTGTAGAGTCCAGAGGGCAATTTACTAGACGTTTGTCTCAAATGCAGAATTATGTACAGAGAAATGTTGGTAAACCAACAGATATTTATACTGAAGATAGACGTTATGTTTATCCAGGTCTAGCTGAAGCTGCTGGTGTTTATTTAAAACCAGAACAAATAATGGAGAGGGTTACATCTCCTTTGGGGGAAGACTTAAAGCTACATGACATTTATAAGGATTTAACAAAAGACTTAGGTTCAGGAAAAGAAATGATGGCTCCTGCAGAAAAGGCTAGAACTGCTATTCGTGGTTTAAGTAATATGAACGAAGATGTGGTGGCTTTAATAACCAATGCAGAACGGTTAGCCTCTTCAGGTGATAAAATAAAGGAAGTTTGGCAATTTGATAAGATAATTGATGATATATCTAGGTTAAGAGCGGCTTTGGAGAGACATAAGAAATTCAACATAGATGAAGAATTTCAGGCCCCACAAGTAAAAAATCTAGAATTGACTATTAAATACTTAAAGAATATAGAGAATGCTTACACACCTATTGGTAAAAATAGAGCAACAGATGAATGGGGTAAAATGGGATTAGAGCCTGTTCCAAAATTTGAAGACCCATCTATACAAAAAGCTCTTCACATGAAAAATATAGAAAGAGTGCAAAAATATTTTTCTAAAACTTTATCTGAAGGTGGGCCGGCCAAAGGCGAACGATTTACATATAATGTAAAAATATTTGATGAGCTTGGAAACACTTTAAAAAATGTAGCTTATGATTTTAAAAAATTGGGCGAGGCTTTAGATAATACTGGTAAAAAATATGGTTCTTTTAGTCAAAACACTAGAGACATTCAAGAAGTAATTCAAGGTGCTAATAAAACTTTTGGTGCAGCCATAATGCGTGCTGTAAGGTGGGGTGCTGCATCAACCATAGTCTATGGCGGTGTTAGAAAGATGGGCGATGCTATAGACACAATGGCTGACATGGAAACAGCTATGGCTGAATTAAGAATGGTCATGAATAGTGTAGGTACTGATTTTAATAAGATGCAGTCTTCCGCAATAGGTATGGCTAAAGAATATGGTGTGCCAGTTAAAGAAATAACTAAAGGTATGAGGATTTTTGCTCAACAGGGTTTAAGCCAAGCCCAAGTCCTTGATAGGACCAAAACCGCCACTTTGGCTTCCAATATTTCTACATTGAGTGCCTTTGAAGCTACTGAGGCTTTGACAGCAGCCACTAAAATTTATGGAGATGAAGGACAAAGCACTTTAAAGTTTTTAGATGCATGGAGCGAAGTGGAAGCACGGCATGCTATTACTGCTGAAGATTTGGCTGCAGCCATTAAAAAATCAGCTACTGCAGCGAAACAGGCTGGTGTTGATTTTGATGAGTTGAATGGTATAGTAGCAGCTATAGGTTCTACAACTCGACAATCAGGTAAAGAGGTTGGCACTTCTTTACGCTTTATATTTAGAAGATTGTCGTCAGAAAAAGGTCCCCAAGCTTTAGCTAAATTAGGTATACCAGTAATGAGCGAAACCGGTGATTTAAGAAAGGGTTATGATGTACTAACTGATTTATCCAATGTTTGGGGGGATTTATCTAATGCACAAAAATTAAATATATCTCAAGCAGTTGGTGGTACTAGGCAGTATAATCAATTCTTGGTAATGATGGAAAATTGGGACGAAGTTGTACAAGCTACTGCCCATAGTATGAATTCAAAGGGGTCTTCTGAAAGAAGAAATTTAGAAATAATGAAGACCTATACTAAACAACTGGAACAAACTAAACAAGCTGCAGCAGAATTACAAATTCAATTTGGTGAGGCTGTATTACCTGTAGCTAAAGCCGGATTAAAGGGTATAAGATCATTTTTAGAGGTTGTGTCTGCAATACCTGGACCTGTTAAAGCTATAGCCGGTGGATTCGCCCTTTTAATAGGATATATAACTAAAGGTGATAGCTTAATACAAGGGTTTATAGATAGATTTAGAACTGGTAAGACTATTTTTGGTGGTTTTGGTCAAGCTCTGACTAAAAGCCTAGAAATAGGTATGTATGAGATGTTTGGTAAGGGTGACAAAGATGACCCAATGATACAGAGTTTGAAGACTATAGGTAAAGAAGGCCCACACTCATTAAGAGATTTTCACAGTGCATTAGGTAAAACTGCATTTTTAGTATCTGAAGTTGGTAAGAATTATAATGAATTTATTGGGAAAACTGTTAAGGGTAGTGGGGGTATAATTGAGTCCACTGGTAAAAAGATTTCTTGGGTTGGTGATAAAATAGGTGATATAATAGGTATTTCAGGAGTAGTACAATCTTTTAAAAGCCCAGAAGACTTAATGTCTTTTGCAAAGGGCAAAGGCTTAGGGTACGAAGAGGTTTTGAAGATTTTAAAAACTCAAGGTGTAAAAGGGGTAGCTAAAATAGGCGGAGCAGCACTTATGGTTGGCGGTGAGATTGCAGGGCAAGCGGCCGAAGTATCCGGAGATGCTATAGCTTATATAGGTGAAAAAGTTGGTGGGGCTGGAGAAAAGTTTATAAAATCTTTTGCAGCAGAAAATACAGGTCTAGTAAAATCTATAGCACCTTTGGCAGCAACTACTGTGGCACTTATACCAGCTTTTAAAGCTATGAATGACTACTATGGTAAAATAACTTCTTCTGCACAAGATTATGAAAAGTCTGTTCATGATGGGGTTGTTAACACTCAAGAAGAATTAAGTAACATAAAGAGTATGGATGCTGGTTACGGCAGATTACAAAGTCAAGTTGACAAAATTAATAAAGTCAGACAACCTGGTGTCAAAGCCGAGCAGCAAAGACTTGAAAAATATAAGAGCCCGTTATTAATGTTGGTGGATGTTCAATCACAAGCCACTGATTTAGCTAATCAATTAGCAGAGTCAAATGTAAATTTAATTGTTGGATACGACCAATTAGGCAATGCTATTTTAAAGACTTCTAAATCTTTAAAAGAATATATGGATATTGCTGCTAAAACTAAAACCCAGAAATTAATAGATACTGATTTAGAGGTACTTGATAAATATGTTAGCTCTCTTTCGGATATAGATGGTCCTGAAAATTGGAAGGTTGGTATTAAACAATTTATAAAGGAGATACCATTAGTTGGAGAAAAGATATCAGATACTATAAAAGTATCTCCAGCCAAAAGTTTAGAAATGGCTACTAACGAGATAAATAAATTAATAGCTGCTAAAAATAAAGCTCCGCTTACTACAGCTTTTGACAAGGATATTATAGATCAACAAGATGCTTTGAAAAAATTTAGAGCTGGATATGATCAAACATATAAAGACTTTAAAAGAGTTTTTTCTGATATTTCTTTTGAAGGGTTAGACACTGATGAAATAGTAAGTGTTTTAAAGGACCCGGTTTTAATGAAGGGTTATGAAATAATGGTAGATGTTGAACCTAGGTTTAATATTTCTGAAATGAAAGGTAAAATAAAACCAGAAGATATTCTTGGTGCTGAGGTTATGAAGCGGGTTTTTCCAGAGATGGGTAGTTTTATAGATGTTAACAAAGAGCTAACTAAAGCTAAAATAGAATCTTCAGGTATAATGGCTAGAGAAGGTGAGGTTAGGTCTGGTGATTTAGTAACTTTTATGGAAGAAGCAGCTAAAGGCTTTAATATGGCTGGTAATCAAGCTAAAATAGAGTTGAAAAAAGGTATAGATGGGACATATGAGTGGGTGGCCTCTTATTTTAACAACAAGACATTACAAATAGAAGAAAAACCTTTTACTTCTGAAATGCAGAAAATGGTAGATCAGATTTTTCCAGTTTATAGAATAAGAGAAGACTTGGAGGAAAGAATTGATTCATTAAATGAATTTGTTATGGGGGCTTCGGCCGGGTTAGTTGGTTTGGATGCTACTAAATTCAAGAGAGATTTTAATTTAGGAGAAAGATTTTATAGTGATGTGGCCACCAGTACTTTATTGCAATCTAATAAAGGTTTTAACCCTATTACAGGAGCATTTGGTGAATCCCCGTTCCAAAAAGATTGGGCAACTGATTTTGATAAATATCTGTCTCAACCAATGAAAAGCTATAAAAACCAAATTGAAGACCTTCAAAAATTAAGACTAGAAGGACTTTCCTCTGATAATGTTACAATAACTAAAAGTATGTACGAAGGTTTAGATGAATTAAGAAATGTGATTCAAAATAATCAAGTTGTTACACAATTCAGGGCTGCTTTTGTAGACATGTTGAAGGCCATAGAGCAGGGATCTAGAACTGTTAAAGAAAACATAGAAGTTGAGAAAAGCAGACAGAGGATAGAAAAAGATACTTCTGGTTATATGAAGGGAGTTAGCAGGGGTTTAGATAGTTTATATTTAGGTGTAAAAGATTTGGATGATTTAACACCTATGCAGGAGTTATTAAGAGTTGATAATAGAGCAGTTGGTGCAGCTAGTAATTTAAGATTGGGTGAGATAAGACGTCAAGGTCAAGCTGAAAGTGTATATGCTATAGATAGAGCAATGGTAGCTATTGAAAGTATAGATAAATTATCAGAAGGTTTCGGTTCTAAAATAACCGGAGAAGATAGAAAAGCTTATATAGAAGCTGTTGCTATGACTAGTAAAGAATTAGCACCTTTAAAAATAGATACTAATAAGATTGCTGATAATACTGCTAATACTGTTACCAAATTAGATGAAATTTTATCTAATATGGGTGATCCCCAATCAGTTGAAAAAGCCATGGAAGGTTTTAAAAAAGAAAATTCTACTAGTAATATTTTGTCTTCTATGGAGAAAGTGGCTAAAGTTAGAGAAAAAGCCGTTGAAAAATCAGATTTTAAAACAGTTGCATCCGCTAATAAAGCATTGGGAGATTTATCCAAAGAGTTGGTAGCTAAAGAAGGGTTGAAGGGTGGTGCTGAAGCTATAGCTGGTAGAAAGTGGCCTTTCATTACTCAAAAGTTTACTCCAGAGGAGTTTCAACAAAGGGCTTTGGGTGATGTGGAAACTTTTGTTAGAAAGATGTCCAAATATGGTAAAGGTACTGGTGGGTTCTTTGGCATAGGTGGTAAAGACTCTTTTAAAGATAGTGAAGAACTTGAAAAATTAAGAAAGCTTCAGGAAGAAGATGGTAAAAAATCTGCTATAGACTCTAAAAACATGTTGAAAATGGCTACTGGTATAGCTGTTTTTGAGCAGTTTAATAAAAAGAATTCTTCAAAAGTGCTAGAAAGTTTGAATAATCAAAAAACTACCATTGAAGAAACAATGCAGGCACAAATTGATAATCCAAAAGTTTCTAAAGCACAAAGACAAAAGACTATAGATGAATTAGAGTCCGTTAAAAAAGCCATTGAAAACGAAGAAAACAGGTTAGAATTCCATAAGGTTCTTCAATTGGGCAGTACATTGGGGGCAACTGGTGTTGGTTTAGCCAAGTCTTTTGGTTTAAGTGAGGAAGCAGCAAAAAAACTAGGCTTTGCTTTTGTTGGTACTTATGCTTCGGCTAAAATATTTAGTGAAATAACAGGTAAAAAATTACCGGATGCTGCAGAGGAATATGGAAGTAAGTTAAAAGATGTTGCTGCTGATTTAGCAAAAGGTGAGAAGCCAGGATTTCTTACTATTATGGGTTTGAAAAGTCTTGGTAAAAAAATGAAAGAGTCCCTTGAAAGAGAAGCTTCTTCTCCGGAATCATCAGGCATTGATAAGGAGGAGTTGCAAAGCAAGCAGAAAGAACTTTCGAAACTGTCTAAACAAGAATTAGATGTACGAGCTAAATCTATAAGAGAGAGAACAACTAACGAAATAGATACAGGTAATAAAGGGCTGCAGGCTTTAACTGCTATATTAGCTGCTGCCGGTGCAGGTTATTTATCAGAAAAGCAAGCTGGGGATGCTAGGTTAAAAGATTTAGAATCTAGGGCCGAAGAGCAAAGTAAAGTACTTGCCGAAATTTTGGAGAAATATGGTGATGCGGCTGAACAAGTAATACAAGAGATGTTAAAGGAATCTGAAAGTTATAAAGCAAAATCAGAAAGAACTACAGCCACTAAAGACGAGTCTTTAATTCAAGATGTTGACAAAGAGAAAGCTAAAATTACAAAGGCAGCACAAGATATAAAGAATAGTTTAATAGAAGAATTACAAAAAGGGGGTGTGGGCATATCTGGGTACCAATCTTACTTAAGAAAAGGTGAGATTTTAGCTCAACAAGAAATTGAAGAACGTAGAACTAAAACCTTGTCTGCTAGTAGATATGCTGCTTTTAGGTCCAATCAAAGATTTAGTTTGGAAAATGCACTTACTTATGGTATGTCTGGCTTTCCAGGAGAGGCTTCTCTTGCTAAAAAGCCGGAGGAGTTGTCTGTTCAGCAAAGATTGTGGCCAGCCTTGGGAGATGAAATTAAGAAAGCCTTAGTTTCCCAGAAGTATTTACAAGAAGATACTGGAATAAAAATTCAAGAATTAGCTTCGTTACAAGAGATGCAGGCGGCTAATTTAATTAAGAGAAGTTATATACCAGAACAAGATAAAGCTTTAAGGGAAGAGATGGACTTAAAGATAGAATATGGGGCTTCTCGTATAGCGGAATTACAGAAATCTCTAGAGGGAGCTATGAACACTTTAAGTCAAGCATCTTCAGTATCTAGAGTTCTTTACGATGTTGCTAGCTCGTTATTTAGACTTCAAGATGCAGTTAAAGAAATTAATGTCACAGAAGCTGTTAATGGTTTAAAGGGCTTTAGTCAGAATTTAAAAGATATGGATAGGTTGTTTGGTGGCTCAAGTGCTTTTGCGCCTCAATTCATAACCCCTAAACAGCAAAGAGAAGCTGCTCAAGTTGGAGTATCTCTACAGAGTATGGCTTCAGATCAGTTTGAGGTAATGAGAGCCCAATTATTGAGAAATTTACAGAAAGGTAACTTACAAGGTCAGGAGTATACTGATACAGTACAAGAACTTGCTGATATACCGTTTTTGAAAAAAGCATATGAGAATTCTGAAGAACAAAGAAGACAAAACGAAAAATTACAGAGACAATTACAACCATTTAGAGAAGAGGAAGTTAATTTACAAAGACTCATAGAAGGGGTATCGGCACAACAAATAACATCACCAGATAAATTTTCTGATAGTACATTAAAATCTTTAACTAATTTGAGAGATATATTTGACAAAGCTTTGGGCGAAGCAGCCCAAACTTGGACATCTGATCAGGCTTTAACTGAATTAAATAAAAATAGAAAATATTTATCTAAAGAAGAGGCATCTACTTTTGAGGACCAAATCAAGTCTATGGGTTCTGGTGAAAGTTATAAAGGAATTCCACCTTGGGTTCTAAAACAAATTTCTTCTGGTTATAGTGGTTTAACTTCAGAGTTGGGTGGTGATGTTAAGGATGTTTATAAGGAATTTTATAAGTCATCCCAATCACCTTTAGAAGCTGCTATGAATGAGGTTAATTTTTCTCCAATTACTGAAAGACAGGACACTACTAATTCACTCTTGAAAGATGTTGTTAATGCATTAACAGGAAACGAAGATAAGATCACCTATGGTAAAGAGACTGAAAATGCTTCTAATGACAAGTATGGTGATATAAGTAGTAAAGTTAGAAGCTTTGTTTACAGTATTTTTAAGAACTTAGTTAAAACAGCTATGCCAGATTTTGACGATCTTAAAGTACCTGCTAGAAGTACTGGTGGTATAGGTGCTGATGGTTCTGTGTTTGGTCCAGGCGGGCCTAGAGACGATAAAGTTTTAGCTGCATTAAGTTCTGGGGAATTTGTTACAAAAGTTTCAAGTGTCAGTAATATGCAAAAGAATTATGGTTCTAGTGTTATGGACAGCATAAATAGATTGGGTGATATTCCTCTACATGTGGCTGTTAAAAGATTAAGAAAAGAAGGTATGGGTTTTGCCGAAGGCGGTGTTGTTGGCCGTAATTTAACTGCTATGCAGGATAAGATAGTGAGAGATATGGTTGAAGCTAGCAAGGCAAGAACCTTTTATGATATGGGTGACGGCACCTTTATGGAATTTTCTTCACCAGAAGAAATGAAGAAATGGTTTTCTAGAAAAGCTTCTCCAGTAAATATTTTAAAGGGTAACACAGGTTATAATAAAAATAGTAGAATTTTATCACCTTTAGAAAAAATTAAAGTTGATTCTAATTATACTACAGAAAAAACAGATAAAAATGAAAGTAAAACTTTAAGTAAAGAAGAAATAGATGAAATTATAAAGAGTTATTCTTTGAAACAAGGATATATAGATTCTAAACAAATTGAAATTAAACCATTAGAAGAGAATAAAGAAACATTGAGTGATCGTTATGCGGCTTTTGATGCTATTAAGCACCCATCATTAGGGACTGACACTATGGGTAAAGGGGTTTCTTATGAGGCTATATCGGAGAATATTAGGAAAGCCACCTCTCTACCATATAATCTTGGTAAGGGTGCTAGGTTTGCTGCTGATTTTTTTGCTTCTATAGGCTCTGGAGTTTTGAATTATAAAGATACTTTAAAAATGATAGATGATTTATATGGTGTTAGCGATAAGGTTAGATTTATAGGTGATATTTTTGGTTCTATAAGTTACGGGGTCTCACACCCAAAAGAAGCATTGAAAGGTGCCGAAGAATACTATGATATCAGTGGTAAACTTGAAAAATATGCTTTACCGCCACTTAAATTTGCAGGGGATGTTTTTGGTTCTATAAGTTACGGGGTCTCACACCCAAAAGAGGCTTTAAAAGCAGCCAGTGATTTTTATAAACTTAAAGAAAAAAAGGCACAAGTCAAAACTTTAAGCACTGACTTTTTTAAGTATGTTAAAGATATAAAGTCTACTTTTACTGATGAAGATAAAAGAAATTCTTTTATAAAGGAGAATTTAACAGACCCCCTTTTCCATGAAGTTAATAGATTTAATGAATGGTTGTCAATGCCATTTAAAGATGTTGGTAATGTTATTGGTAAATTAGGTAAGGAATTTTATAGTGGGTTTGATCCATCTGCTAATATAGATATTAATAAGCCAATTTTTGATACAGAGAGAAAATATAATGAGTCTCCTAATACTTTTTTTGGTAGGTTTTTGAATGTTATTGGTGATTGGACTCCTTCTGGTATGTATGGTAAAGCAGAAGGGCTTACTTCGTTCTTGTCTTCGGGTCTATCTACTGTTGCTGGTGGAATGGCTGGAATGGGTAGTTACATTTTAAGTGGTTTTGATTTAAACAAAGGATATGAAGCTTTAGAAAAAGTATCTTCAGCTTTACAATATAAACCTACTACTGAACAAGGAAAAATCTCCGAGGCACTTTTATCTGCACCATTTAATACATTGGGGTCTTTGGGCACAAAGGCCGGGGATAGAATGTTTGAGGTTACTGGTTCCCCAGGTTTGGCTGGAACAACCTCATCTTTAATACAAGCTTTGCCTATGTTTGCTCCGGGTTTTAAAGCCAGTGCTAGGGCTGTAAAAGGTGGTATTAAATATGGCATTCCAACATATTTGGAAGCTGCTAAAAGTAAGTATAAAACTGGTGCTGTAGATATTACCACTATTAATTATAGCAGGCTTTATAGAATAAAAGCAGATCTGGCTTTATTGAAGAAATCTAAGCATAAATTTAAAAATGAAAAGCAGTATTTAAGAGCATTAAAAAAGCTAGAAGAAGAATTGCAATGGTTAGGTTTTATGGGGGCTTCTAAAAAAGCTAAAAAAGCACCTATTACCCAAGCACTGTTTGTAGGCGAAGAGTCTTTAAGACAGGGGCAGAAAATAAATTACAGAAATAGGGAAGATGAGATACAAGGTTTTGCCGATGGTGGTATGGTATATAGTAACTTATATAATAGTGATGATGAATCTATATATGATAAAATTGAGAGACTAAAATTTATAGAAAGTGAAATTGAAAAAGCTAAAGCAATTGCTACTGGTACTTTTGAAGATAAAAAGGGTGGTGTAAAGTTTGGTGTTCCGCCTGTTAGAAACGAAGAAGATTTTGAAAAACTTCTAGAAAGTATTGGCAGTACTTGGGGTGTTCCGGGAAGATTATCCCCATGGATGAGTGAAAAAATACACAATTATGAGGAGACTCACGGACCTTTACCTGAAGACATATCCAAGCTTGTGGATAAGTATAAACCAGGTACTAGTATGATGAAGCAGTTTGATCTACCAGCTGTTGCGGAACAATATGGTAAGCAGGCCCATATGTATAGGGGTGAAAGAGAACCTTTCAAATTTTTGGAAGATAAAGAGGATACTTTTAAATTACCTACGGCAGTATCTAATGCTAGAAATGCTAAAGAATTTTTTGAGGGCAAGGCCTCTAGTACCATGCCAGAAGTTAAGCCTTATACCAGATCTTATAAGACCGGTATAGGAGATAGTAGCACTACCTATGGTTCTTTTACAGCAAGAGATCTAAATAGAAGAAGGGCTGTTGAGGCTAGGAAACTTGTGGATGAGGGCTATTTAAGAGACAGCTACGAGCTTACAAACCCGTTACTTGATACTGGCGAAGTAAAGAAATATTCTGATAAAGAAAAAGATAAATTATTAACTCAAGCCGGGGAATTATTAAGAAGTGGTATAGTAAATCATGATCAATATAAAAATATGTTGTCTTCTATAGAAAAAGGAAAGGCCATATTAAAGCCCTATTCTGAATTAAAAGGCACTGAGGCCGGTGAGGCTATAATAGAGAGAAATATTGCTAAATACACTGCTCCTATAGAAAAATATAGTGAAGTATTAGATGCTATAGATAGGTTAGAGACTAGTGGTAAGGCCTTTGAAGATCCTGAAGGCAGCGGTTATAATGAGTTATTAGGCAAAGCTAGAGAGTATAAAGCTAGGGTAGATGCGGTTGCTATTCCATTACAGTCTCTTAAGTTAGATATGCTAACTGGTGGTATGAAAGAACCAGGAAATTTAGGTAGCGAATACAAAGATTATATGAGTAAAGTGAACCAAGCATACGGTAGTGGGGTAAAGCCGGAATTAACTGAAAAGTTAAAAGAGCAGATTTTAAGTAAATATGCTGGTACAGTAATAAAAACTCCAGATATTGATAGTGTTGTGCCAAAAGAAAAAGATAATAAGAAGAATATTTTTGAAAAAGCATATGGTTTTCTTACTGATTACAGCCCAATAGGACTTTTTAAAAAGGCACTAGACTCAAAGGGGTATAATATTCCTGGTAGAGAAGATTTAATCCTTATGGTAAAAAAGTATTTTGGTCTTGGAGGAACTCGTGAATTTTTAGAAAGACTTTATGAGCACAAAGCTACAAGTATAGATAATGAATTCCGTAGAAAATACCCACCTTTATTTGGTGGGGCTGCAGAAGATATATATAGTAAGTACCAATCTTTACTTGGTGGTACTGAACCAGATAATTCTAATCTTGGTAACCCACAAGAAAATATAGATAGATTTAAAAATGAATTAGCATTACAAGGTATTAATAATTATGACAAAGAAAGGTTAGAGGCCGTAATTAAAAAATACATTGATTCTGGTGGTGATATCAAGCATTTATTAATGGCATCATCTAAAATATCTAAACGAGAAGTTGGTATGCCTTCTTTTCATACTGGTGGTGTAATACCTAAAACAGGCCCTTATTATTTGCAGGGCGGAGAAGTAATTATACCTAAAAAGTTCGCTGATGGTAGCGAGGTTACTAGAGGTAATGACACTTTAAGTTTGTCAAATGGTGGAGCTTCATCGCTAAATTTAGAAAAAATAACTAGTGCTATTGAAGAGGCTTTAGAACGAGCAGCTAATAAGATCAAAAATGCTACATCTAATATACAAGTTACTGCTACAGTGCCTGAAAATCAAAGAACATTAAATATACCAGAAGATCAAAGAGTAGTGGGTTTAAGAGCTGAAGATAAAGAAATTAGTTTAAATGTAGAAGGATTGAGCAGTATTTCTGAAAATATAAAATCCGCAGCAGAGAATGCTGGTAATATAATACAGAGTAGTTTAGCATCTGTTGGTAACGATATAGCGGTGAAATTGGAAAATATAAAATTAAAGGTAGATGCCCCCGCTTCAATACCTGTGGATGCCCCTACTTCTATACCTGTGGATGCTCCAGCTTCTATTAATGTAGATGCCTCCGGTATACAAATGGCACTTGAGAATGCTGCTGGTGTGTTAAGAGATAGCTTGTCCATGGTTGGTGAAAATATAGCATCTAAAATAGAGAACACAACTGTAAATGTAAATGTTCCTAATTCTATAAGTTTGGATACTTCTAATATAGAAGTGCTTGCAAGTAGAATTTCAGAAGCCGCACAGATGATAGCCAGTAAAGATTTTACAGTAAAATATGAGGGTGGCACTGGTGGTTCTATAGGTGCAGATAAAAGACAACTTGAGGATGTTCTACAAAAGATTCAGGATGACTTGTTAAATGTACGAAAAGATAGTTTTGTAAATTCTAGGGAAATAGAGATACTGAACTCTAATGTTGGTAATGTTAAAGACATGGTTAATGAAAGAACTTTTAGTATGGATCAAGTTAGAACCGAGGCAGAGAAAATAGTTAATAACAGTTTAAATTTTGTAAAAATAGAATTGAATGATATAAGTAGTAATAATTCTAGGGCATTAAGTGAAGTTATTAAATTGAGACAGGAATTATATCATTATAAAGATGATATTGAAGGTAAATTAAGAAATACTCAAAATCATACTATTTCAAGGGTTTAAGGAGCTTATATGTCAGAAAATTATAAAGATTTTTGGCCGGACTTCAATAACGGGGATTTTTCACGAACTTACTCTTATGCTGGTAGTGTGGCAGACAAGGTTTTAGATACCTTTAATATACCTAGGGCGGGTAGTGCTGGTGGTTCGTTAAAGAATATAGATATAAAAAATATGGATGCTATGACTGTTTTAAAAGCCTCATTATTAGAAGACACCGTGTCTACTGGGTATTTAATTGAACCCATTGTTAACAGTGACGGAGAGGTAGTTTATAAGTCTATAGGTCGTGGCGGCGGTAGTTTATCAAACAGGTATTACTCTTTACAAACCCAGAGATATGTTGCCGACAAATCTGGTGTTTTAGTTACTGGTGGAAAGCCCTTACCACAGAGAATTATGGGTGATGTTACAGAGCTACTTTCTGATGAAATGGGTGCAACATATTTCGATGATAACAATATTTATAATGAAATGCATTCAAACTGTTCTAAAGAAGAATTTAAAAAACATGCTCTTATAATATATAACGACCCCAATCTTAATTCCCAATATAATGATGGTATAGATAATTTGTATGAAATAAATGATGAAAATCCATTTGATAGAATTGTTACTTACATGTACTATATAAGTAACTCTTCAACAGCATTTTCAGCAGATGCTACCATAACTCTATCTCAAACAGCAAGTGTGCCTATTAAAGTTGGTGAGCATATAGGTGAATTGATTAGAATCAAAGGACTTGATGTGGATGCTGATCTTGGTTGTTTTGAAGGGGTTGAAGTTAACTGTGAAGGGTCAAATGTATTGTTTTTGGAACTACCCCCCGAATTTAGGTATGAGACCATTAGGGGTGTTACACATGACAAATTTATAAAAGTTTCAAATGTTTTTGTTACGGGAGTACAATTAGATGAATTAATTGGTGTTCCTATAGATTTAAAAGCTGCTAAAGAGGGCAGTAAAGAAGAAAATACTGTTATAGTTGCCAGTGTTAATACTCCAGTGAAAAGCATGTATAGATTAGAGGAGGGCATTCATTACGGGGCTGGTTATGTTGATGGTAAAATATGTATTAGATTTGCTGATAGATCCAATTATACAATAAATGCAAAATATGGAGATGGTGTAGATGCCTATATTAGACCTAGTTGCGGGGCATACAAAAATGATCCAGTTCAAAATTCTACTCTTTCTGGTTTAATGAGGGGTTTAGGACATAACACATTTAGTATATTACCTACAGATATTAATAGAGGTATTGCAGTGACACAGGTTTGGGCTTTGATTGATTTTGATACACCATCTGTTGTTATAGAGGACCCAAAAGGGGCTGCTTTTGATTTAGCTAGAGGTATGTCTATACAAGTAGCACCATTAATTTTAAGACAAGCACCGGCTCCTGTGGCTTATAATGGTAACCTTATAAATCAAGCTGATGGTATGGTTGATCATGACCCCACTACTGTTCAAAACTTTACTGAAACAGAGATGGAGCAGGTTATAAACGATATGAATGGTGGTCAAGGTTTAACTCTTTCTATGGCTTCTTTAGATGCAGATGCTGTTGTAAATTTATCTAGACATTTATATGGAATTTTTAAAAATGATAATGGTATAATAACTACCCATATTTGTGGGCCTAATTGTGATCCAGAGCTTGGCGATAACGGCCCTTCTGGTGGTGTAATAAACGAGATTTCTTATAAATATGTCGATCAGGGGTCTTATACTGTTTCTGTGAGTGAGGGGCCAATTATTTATGGTACACAATTGCAAGGTATAACTGGTGGTCCTTATGTTAAAATGGCAGAGGATGTTTCGGCTACAGGGGTTGTAATAGAGGACGGCGGCACAAATAAAATTTTTAAAGTATTAGTGGAAGGTATAGGTGTTAGACAGGCCATTAATGTAACCGATAGTATAATAAGAGTTGGTGATAGGGTCAATGTTACAATTCATAATAATCCTGTGGAGGCATAAGTAGATGGCTAGTATTAATCAAATACCTGTAAGAGCTAAAATAGTTGGAGGTGGAATAAGTGCTCAAACACCTTATGTGTTGTCTTTTACTGTTAATAAGCGAAGAGGGCAATCGTCTACTTTCCAGGCTTCTGTAAAAATGAAGGCTAGTGATGTAGGCAGTATTTCTGGGAATGTACAAATATGGGCCGGTCAAGGATCACCAAGTCACAAAATATTTACTGGTATAATAACTGAAGCCACTATGACCCCCTCTTTTGATGACCCAACTTATGTAGTAATTAATATATCTGGTAGTGATGTGTTGAAATTATTAGAAGGTAAAAAATTTGTTAGAAGACAAACTACTGCAGAAGCATGTTGGATGGAAATTACTGGTGTAAATAGACGAGGATTGAGGTCTAGTAAATTTAAATATTTAAAGGGGCAACCTACTTTCTTACTAACAGACTCATTAGTCACTAATAGCGAGGTAGTACAGACAGCCGATATAGGTAATTTTAATATGTTAAATAATATTGGTTCTGCTCCGAAGTCGATTATTAACGACGAGATTGTTCCTTTACAGGTAGATTTTATATCTGAATAAATTAATTGAAGGGGTTTGCTAAATGGGTTCTCAAGGTGAATTATCAGTTTTTTTAATACCTGGTATGAAGATAAAAGTTTCTATGCAGCATGAAGTTGGTGAGCATGCTAGAGGGATTGGTTATTTTGTGGATAAGAGCGAGACTATAAGGTTTGGGGCCAAGACCCTTAATTTGGTTAATGGTTTTGCAGTAGCAGATGAAAAGGTTGGCTCTTTGAGTTTGGAAAATATAGATGATGATGAAATAGCAGTTATATACACCCATAAACGACCGGAAAAAAACCATATAATTTTTTCTAGTGAAAGTGGCCCAAGGGGTGTTGTGTCGATCGTTGCTGTTCCTATACATGACCATAGTTCTATTGTACAGGGCGGTCCTGCTTATGGTACTTATTTTAGTGATGATGAAGTTTTGGGTAGTTCAGATAATACTTAATAGGAGATAATTATGTCAAGTGATTGCTGTAAGTTGGTAGGTAACCTATTTGTGGGCGAAGGTGTTATATCTGTCCAAGTTAGGAGCAACACAGAAGTTAATAAATCCGGAAATTCTATAATAGTGGGGCCCACCATAGGGAGCATAACTTTATCAGCTTTTGCTAGTAAGTCAATTCATATAGGCTGTCCAGGTCGGGCTGGTGTTTCGATCAATTGGATAAGAAGATATGATTGTGATAATGATGTAGTACATTTTTTGTTTTCTGGTGCGGGTCGTTCTTATATTTCTGGGGATGTGGGGGGATTTGTAAGTTTAACCAATTCAGTAGTTTCTTACCCTGTTTTGAATGCATCTGCTGCTAGTGGCCCTTCAGCTTTGTACGAGGACTCATCACAGGTAGATGGTTATGGTTTATCATATACAGGTGCTCCGTTCCCTTTCGATACTAATTCAGAAGGTGGTATAATATTTAATAACATAGGAAATATTGGTACTGGTACTATATATTTACAAAGTTTTAGTTTACAATGTAGTCCTGGCGAATTACCAACAGTTAATTATGATTTAGTTTTTGTAAACAATAATGTTTGATGGGGGTTGATTTATGTCTACACCTTATGTAGGACAACAATACAAGTTGAGAGCTGGGGCCCCTATGCCAATAGGCGGGGGATCTTTTATTTTACACACTTTTGGTGCTGAAAGTTATAAGATAGAGATTTATACTGCTACTGATTCTATAGTCGGTAGTAGTCAGTTTAGGGGGCAAGGTGGTAATTTAATTTCAGCTAGTTATACTAGATTAAATGATAGAAGTGGTAATATATTCTCTGGTAAATTGGTTTATACGCCTACTTTTATCGATGAGGGGTCTTATTAATGGTTGAATTTATTGATTGTACCTCCTTGAATATAAATTTTGATGTTTATGGTATAGCTACTGTTTCTTATACAATAGTTTCTGACGAGCCGGGTCTAAAAGCATATGATACAATTAATGCCGGCGGTAGGACTTTTAATGGCTATATTGTAGGTATATCGATGAACCAAATACCGGGCACATCTAATTGGTACGAAAATCATGTTACTTTAATAGCTACTGCTGCATGAAAAGGAGATTGTACATGGCTTGTGGTGGATGTTCTAAAAGAAATAATACTCGTAGTGTTACTGGTATGAAAGATAAGGACGAAGTGCTAGGCCCTTATAAGTATATGACTGATCGACAAATAAAGGTTAGGCTAGAGTTGTATAAAAAAAGATATTGTCAAAATTGTGAAAATAGATATAAATGCGACATAACAATGTATGTTGAATGTAAAAAGAGTAAAAAGTAATTCACTAAATAAAGTAACCTTATAGTTATTAGAGTAATAATAGGAGGTATTAATATGGCAATCGTTATAGGTGCTGGAACTTCAGCTAGTTTTGGCGGGGCATGTGTGGTTTCTGCTCAATGGGGTTTCAGCCCCAACACACAAAGAATATATTGTTTAGATGGTACTTATGACCCATTTATGATAATAGAGAGACCTACAGAAACTGCTAGTGTTACTGTTTATTCTCCCGGTCCATCTTACGACACCACACCAACACAAGGTTGTACAAATGCTGATCAGATTGCTTTTTCTATAAGCCCAGCATTTTGTGGTGAATCTGTAGGTGGTGGTGTTTCAGGTAATTGGTATGTTACTAGCTATAGTTATTCAAAGGAGGACTCTACTATGCCTGGTCAGGAGTCTTGGTCCTTACAGAGATGGGTTGAGGGTGGTAGTGTGTCATTACCAAGCTATGTATTTAGAGGTATATCAGAAGGCAGTGGTACCCCCAATTCTGGTATTACTTTTACTGGTATAACTACAAATGCTACTTCAGGTAATGTCTCTGCTGGGGGTTTCGGTACAGCACATACAGTTATAGTGGGGCAGGTTGTTGCAGTCGGCGGCGGCCAAGGTTTAGGTGGGGAGACTGGTACTGGTAGTGCATCAATACCTTATACTCCTCTTTATTTATAAAAGGTTTATTTTCTAAAAGGAGCTTTGCTTATGTTTATGTTGTCGGAAAGATATAAATTAGAATTACATTGGGGTAATTTAAACTATGATAAAGATGGAGTGTGTTTATTTACTGGTGCTTATTTTTCAGGACCAGCTGTAAATAATGCTTTACCACTACAATCAAATGATCATATAATGTTAGATTTTTATAGACAATATTTCGTTTTGGTACCAAAACCTTATATTGGTAAATTTTCTTGGGGTGAGGTTATATACAAAGATAATAAAATATTTTTAAAAGATTCAAAGTTAGAAAACACTGACCTTTTAAATAAAGTACCAAAATTAAACAGTAATGATTATTTAGTAATAGACACCGAAAATCATGAAGAAGCTGTACATTCGTTTAATTTTTTTTATAGAACTTATGTAGTAAAAGAAACTGGTGATGAATATAATTTTAGGAACCAATAATTATGTCATGTTATAACAGGGCTTGTATAAATGTAGAAGAAGGTTGGTCTAATTGGGAAAAATGGTTATATGTAAGGTCTTTTTTTATAAACGATGTAAGAGCTCCAGATGTTAGGGATATAAATGATCCAGCTAGAATAGCCGACGAGGTTAGATTACAATCAGAGTTTGATTATGATATAGTAGCTTGGAGTGCTTACAATACTAGAACTTTTAGTTCTGTGCCGTTTGAAAGATGGCTGCAGTGGCGCTGGGAATATGGTACCGAAGAATATGGTAATTTACCACAATTTTTAGTTAATAATCATGTTGGTAGATGCTGGGCCCCTTGTCCATATGATTCTAATTGTCCAGAATTAAGAACCAGATTGATGTTGGGTTTATCTGATTTAGACCCTCTTCCAACTAGGGTTCCTCATGTTATTGGTGATGTAGGATATTACATGAAGCAAACCCGTCATTCTGAATGGGGATATGAGTGTACTTATGATGGATGTACTTATTTGTTAAGTAATTCAAAGAGGTATTTTTATGTATAAATTTTAAGGAGGATTTTTACTATGGCATTAAACATAGATACACAGGATCTTGAAAATTATCCTGGTGTTACTAAAAGGGTTACTGTAGATTTAGATAGTGTTGTTCCTGCTGGTTATTACGGCGATGAGCAGTATATGTTAAGTGCTTCTACTACGGCTTTTAGTAATAATGTTAGTAGGACGGCTATTCAGGCACTATATGTGACCGAATTTAAAGCTGGTTGGTGTAAGAGCTCTGGTTTTACCGGCAATGCTGGTAAATTTACTGTGACACCTACACAGAAAGATTTGAAGATTAAAATAGACAATACAGTTAGTGGTACGGATGGCAGTGGTTATTACACTATTTCATTAGCTACTAATGCCACACCCATAGCTGGTGATACTATTGCCAGAGATCTAGAATCAAAAATAAGGGCTCTTGGTAATAGCTTAAATACAGCAGACCAAGGTTTTGCTTTAGCATATAAGAATGCTAAAGTTGAGTTTAAGGATGGTAAATTTTGGATAATATCTGGTAGTGTTAGTTCAAGTTTTTCTGGAGAATATCGTTCATCTGTGGATGTTGCACCTGCTTCCCCTAACGATGTATCAGCCGAGCTTGGGTTTAACTTATCTGTATCTAGTGAGATTTTAGATTCAATTACTGTTAAAGAGGCTGCCCTTGGTAGTAGTTACACCGCTGATACTGATACTCTAACTTTGTCAGCTATTATAGGGGCTTCTGCTGGTGACTGTTTGATGATTACTGATGGTACTAATACTGATTATTTTACAGCATTGTCTGGAACATCTGGTACTACTATAAAAGTAGCCACTGAAAGTGTTAATGGTTATATAGGTATAACTGAAGACTATGATGCTACTACTGGTGCTAAAGTTCAATTGTTGAGGGAGCAGGACCCTGAAAATTCACCCAAATCTTATTATAGTAATATAGACTCTTTGATTAGGTTTGGTATAAGAACCATGATAAGTCAAATAGATTACAGTTCTTAAAGGTAATTAAATGGCTCAATTTTTAATAAGGAATTCTCTTAATCCTAATAAAGTTGTAAAATTAGGTATAACTTTTAAAAAAGTTACGGATAAAAACAGATATGACGGAGAATCCATATGGGTTGTAGAAGTAGGAACTAGCGAGCCACATAAAAATGGTGGGTTAATAAACCCAGTACTTATAAATTTAATTACTCTAGACAAATTCGATGAAGAAGTAAAGAAGGCTGCAACTTATATATCTTCTCAAATAGATTGGGGTAATCTACTAGAAGATGATACAGCCCCATATGTTGACAGTGTTTACCCAGTAGAGTATGAGCTTGATATTGATGATTTTGTAGAGTTTATATTGAAAGAGGATTTACCATCTGCTGGTATAGACTTGAGTAGTATAAAGCTTTATGCCAATGATTTTGATATAACAGGTGAGTTGGAAATAACAGGTAATCCATATGAATATAAAATAAAATGGCGTCCCAAAATTAAAATTTATAGTACTTATTTGTGAGGAATGATATGTTATGATAAAGGCAAAGGAATTTTGGAATTATGTTTGTAATGAATTGAATTATAGGTTTTTTGCTGGAATTCCATCTATGTATTTTGATTTTTTATATGATACTATGAGTAGTGATATCATGCATTATATTCCAGCTGTAAACGAAGAAACTGCGACCGCTATGGTTATAGGTGTTGAATTTACAGGATTTAAAGGGGTAGTTATTGCTAATAATAATCTTTTTTATTTTTTAAACATAATTAAGTTCCTAAATGATTATGACTTAAGTTTGTTATGCATGGCGCCCTACTATGAAGATACAGAACTATTTTTGAAAAATAATAAAATAAAGTATAAAGTACTTAATGATTTAAAAAAAGATATCAGTTATATAGATAGAATACATAATAAAAACAAAGGATTATGTGTGCTTCTTATCAAGAAAGAGGTTTTTGAATGACTAGATATATGGTTTTAAAATATATTTTAAAATGCTTAAAGGACAATGATATTGCTATATTTAATGGTGAGGGGCTATGTAGAGAAGCATTTAATTTTGATAGACCTGGTAATTTATATTTAACCGATGCTTTTGGATTTTCTGTTCCTTTTGCTATAGGTTTATCAATGGGGACAAATAAAAGAATTTTTACCTTTTGCGGCGAGGGTGATATTTTAAGGAATTTAGGGGCCGCTTTTCAGATGGCGGTAAGTGGTAATAAAAATTTAATTTTAGTTATATTAAATAATAACTGCTACCAGGATCTAGGTGGATACCCTAATATTTTTTCTAATATACAACACAAGCACGGTATATTTTTTGATATGGGGTTTTTATCATTTAATTTAACAAAATATTTTATAGATGCTTATCATGCTAAAAGTATAAATGATTTAATAAATGGATTGATAGGGCCTGTTTCTATATTTATAGATGTTGATAAAAGTAAAGCATTTCCTCAAATAAGTATTAGTAAGCTTGATATGATAAGCAGATTTAAAACTTTTGTTAAAGATGTTGATTTAGGTACCTCTATATCGGACCCCCCTGTAATTGATGTAAGCTCAATAGGAGGATTGCCAAATGGCATATGAAAATATAAGATTAAGAAAACAGAATTTAGTAACAGTTGATGGTTATTACTATATGATGGATGAAGATGTAGATGCTTTAGTTGTGAAAACAGATGATGGAACACAGGCATTTACTTACCCGCTTGACACAACAATAGCTAATACTATTAAAAGTATAGAACACGACGGCAGGAATTTTTGGACATTAGAAACTATTAGTTCTAATAGTGTAAGAATTCGTCGTTGGTATATTCATAATTATGTGTGCAAGTTAAGGAATACATTTGATTTAGTGGGCGGAGGTTCGCACAATTATGAATCAGAGGCTTTTACAATAGAGCATTACCATGTTAGTATAGGGGCTGGTGGAGAAGCTGCTGGACAGGCCAATATAAGTATAAATACTGGTGGTTCTTGGGAATTAAATAGTAAGTTATCTAGTGGTATGACTATTACATTAGGACCTAATAGTGCTGGTAATATAGAAGAGTTTACTGTTAATTCCGTTGGTACTGACTATGTAAATTTAAATGGTTCTACTTCATATCCGTATGATGAGGGGGACCCAGTGAATTTTTATACTAATATTTGGCTTTTTAATAATTATAATGGCATAGATGACAGCACGGGGGCACTTTACAAGATAAACGGTTATACAGGATCTGTAATGTCTAAAACTGCTGGTGGGGCTTATCAAGATATAAAAGCTTGTACATTTTATACAGTAGATCCCAGTGTTTTTGATACTTTAGATGTTGCTCATTCCTTGGCTTATGTAAAAGCCACTAACATGATATTTCTAAATCCGGCTGATTTAAATAATAGTCACGGTTCTATGACTATGGATAATATTCAAAGTGACCAGGCCACAGTAATTCCTATATATGATATAACTATATATGAGAGCAATATTTACAGGCTGCAAAGAAAGGCTACATATTATGGAATTACTTATGATTTTGTGTCTGGTACATACAACTATCAACTATCCACACTGGATTCTTTTATAACAAGTATAAGTTTAAGGGCTGAACCGGCAATATTACCCGCCGATTCAGCATCTGAATCAGAAATAACAGCCGTGGTTAAAAACCAATTCAATTTACCGGTCTCTGGTAAAAATGTTTATTTCACCGATGACGATACTGTTGGCACTATTACTATAAATCCAGTAGGTTTGAATGCACAAGGTATTGCTATAACTAGATATAAAGCTGGTAATCAGGCTAGAGAAGTCAGAGTCACTGCTACAGTTCAACAATGACTTAAATAGGAGTTTTTGTGAGTAATGAAAATATTAACATATTATCTAGTAATTTTTGTATTGGCCCAGTGGCTGGTACTTTTTGTACTATAGATACTACTAATCCTTCAACTGTTTTATCTATTAAAAACTCTACTGGTGGTACCTTTGCAGATTATACCTTATCATCAAATATAATAAACACTTTAGTGGGCATTGAATATGTAGGACCAACTAATATGTCTTACATTTGTAGTGGGGTTACATTTTTTACAGTAGAGTATATAAACTCATCTAAAAGTTTATTAAAAAGATGGGAATTAGATGAAGAGCATTCTCAACTAGATTTAAAAGGAACGATGAACTTAATTAACACCGGTTCTTATTATTTCGATGTTAATGCTATGGCGGTTGAATATCATAAAAGAACTGTGGGGTCTAGGGGCGGTGATTTATTGAATTACTTTGATATAAACAATGTTGCTAAAATATCCACTGGACTAAAAGTTATTTTAGGTCCTTCTTCCGATACAGACAATCTAGGAGCAATTGAAGAAGTTACAGTAAGTCATGTGGATACTTTAAATAGGCGTGTTTATACTACTTCTAATTTAAAATACCAGTATGTTACAGGAGATCAGGTTTCTTTTTATAACAGTTTGTATATATTTAGTAGGAAAGGTATAAGTGGTGATAATTCTAAAGGTACAATATTTAAAATAAACCCTTATAATAACACTATTATCTCTACAAATACTGATGGGTGGTATAAAAATATATCTACCTCTAAATGGTGTCCGTATGCTGGAACAATTGCCGCTGTTTGTGGCACTAATATGCTTTTTATAAATCCAGATTCTTATTATAGTAATTGGAGCTCACATTTTTTAAATAATGTAGAAAACGATAAAGTTACTAGTTTTGATATAGTGGATGTGGTTTTTGATGGTAGTACGATTTATAAATTATCTAATAAGGCTACATTTAGGGATGACGAAGGAACTTTATCTACTAATGATTGGGCTCCATATTATAACTTTCAACAAGATAGTATAGTGCCTTATGTAAACAACATAGTTTTATATTCTGAAAAAGAGGTACTTATTGGTCAAAATCAAGATACTACAATAAAGTTACAAGTTAGAGACCAACATGGTGTAGGCTTAAGGGATGTGGATGTTACATTAACTATAGAGGACGGAGATGTAGGTGCTGCTCTTACCCCCCTTAGTGGGCAAGTTACTACTGATGTTAATGGTGAGGCTTCTATATTGTATACATCGGGTAACTTTTATAATGGGTTAACTACAATAAGTGCTGTATGTTTCGGTGGTTCTAGCTATACTGGTAGCGGCTTTGTTTGGGCTTCTATTAAATTAATGAGTAGGGTTTCTGTAGACGATGTAGAGATTAAATGCACTCAATTGAAAGAAGTAGATATAGATGCATATTTAATGAAACAACTTCATTCTACATTTAAAATTAAAGAACCAGAAGGTAGTTCTGAATATGTATTACCTTTTACAAAAGTTAGATCTAGAAATTTTTTCACTTCTCCTGGTGGGGATTGGGTATATAATGGAGATACAAGAATAGTTGATCAGTTATCTGAATTAGGTGTAGCTAATTTACCAAGTACTGATGGTTTAAGACGGTTAAATTTGGATGATGGAAGTACGACTTCTTGTTGGCCTTTTCCAACTATACTTTATGGGACGCTTCCTTTTTCTATATTTAATAGAGTAACTTTTTTAGAGGAATTTAATTCTCAAAATAGTATTATTACCTTAAAAGATTTTTATGTTGAATGGGACCCAGAGCTTGGGCCACTGCCTCCTTATAACTTTGTATTTCAGAGAGATATTTTATATAATCTTCAATTGAGCCAGGCTAAGCATAGTAGACACACATATTGGGTAGATGGTACATCATATGATTATGTATGGACTTATGTTGATTCTGATCAATTTGTTTTTATTTCAGATGCTATACCGCCCTTTTTTAGTTATAAAAATCCTATAAGTACTAATATATGGTTGAGAATGCGACCGTTTGCTTTTAACCTAAATGCGGATACTCTGGTTTTTAAAGTAAGGGAGATAAGTGTGTTAGGGGTTGGTAGTTGGATTGATGTTTCGAGTAAAATCTCAATTAATTACTTTGATGCTGGGGGTGGCCTTTTAGGTATAGAGGTTCTGTATGATCCTTCAGAAGATTTTAACTATGATGCTGTTATACATGTATCTATAGAGATTTATGATGAAGCACCGTCTCCAAATTATATATCAACTGAATATTGGTTTAGAACAATACCAGATTATTTTGCACCCTATTTAATTAATAGAGCCCCAGCTCCAGAAGATAATAATGTTCCTGTGGATAGTTTAATTTACTTTGAAATAATGGATATGGGTACTGGTATAGATATAAATACACTAGATGTAACTTTGAACGATAGAAGGATTGTTCCTCAAAACATAACTATGGTAAATAAAAACCACTATACGGTTTTTTATACACCAATAATTCCACTTCAGTATAATAAAGAATTTTCAATAAATGTAAAAGTTTCTGATAGAACGATTCCACCTAATTGGATGAATACTAGTTACAGATTTTTTACGGTCGTTGGTGATGGTGTGTATTTTATAAATGAGATACCTTTAGAATGCGAACGAGGTGTGTCTAGATTTAGTGATGTGAGTGTTTTAGCATTATCATCAGGCGGTGGTATAGATTTAGAAAAAATTAGAATACAGGTGCAACAAAAAGATGTTACTAATAAATCTAGTATGTTGCCTGTTTTGTATAGAATTTCATAGGAGGATTAATTTGAAGATTTGTGGAGAACCTTTAAATTATAATAAGAAAGATTGTTATCAAGGTAATTCGGTGACAATTTGTAGAAGCTGTAATAGCATGGCCAATACAGATAGAAGTTGGCATACTGATTGGTACAATTCGATAATAAGAAATAGATATGGGGGTAATATTTAATGGAACCTATGCTTTCATTTATATACAATACTGGAACTAATGATACTGCTTATACAGGTGTAGGTTCTCCTATGGGTGACTGGAGAGTCATGTCTACGGTTTCAGGTACTAATATAGTTACTGATAAAATGGTGTTTACTGGTGGTGGTATATTAGGTATTTTACCAGTTCCTACTTGTGCCTCTGGTACCAGGGATGCCACTATTAAACCTACACTGGCATCTTATGTAATTCCTCAAACATATATAGAGACAAGTACTCTAATGTATAATGTACCAATGGCTGGTTTTGGCGGGGATAGTTATGCCCCATTTAGATATGTATTTGGTGTGTATATTAACGGGACTATGAATTCTGACCTTTATCTGGAAGCATGGGATGATAACTCGTTTAGTACTACAAGTTTAGAAGTACTTCAAGGTACTGCTAATAATGGTAATGTTAGTATGATAAATGCAGTACGAACAACTAATTTTGAACCTCCTTGGTCTCCAGAGTGGTCTGGTTCTGATGCTAGAGGGGCTTATTTAAGGGGAGTTACTAATAGACTCCCTTTGGCTAATGTTTCTTCTATTTCTAATCAGGCTGTGTATTATAATATCTATATAAGATTACCTATAGATTGTACAACATTTCATAATATGCCAGTGTTGGGATTTCGCTATCTTTATACTTAAAAATGGATTTATGGGTAGTTTTAAAATAATATTTCATGAGCGACATAACTATTAAGGAGAGTAATATGGATTACAGGATACCAAATTTTAAACACATTACTAAAGAGGATGGAAAAATTTATGGGGCACACAATACAGTGACAAGCATTAACCCCTATAAAACTTATTTCATGGCTACTTATCCAAATGGAAAAGTAATAAAAGGTAATAATTTATTTAATACAGGTTGGGATAAAATCCCAAATGGTTTATGTGAATTATCATATGTATTGAGTACAGGGCATATCATAAAAATACCTAAATTCAGAGCTTATAAGCCGCTTATTGAGGTAAGTTTGGGTATGGATGGAAGTAGAATATTTCATTCCATAATGGTACAGTGTTTGGATTCTAATAGTGTGGTCGTTGATAGAATAATATTAAAACAAGATTTGATTTCAAAATATAAAATAGGGGATAGGGTTTTAAGTAGAAAACCACTACCTGATAAAATAGATAAATCATGGAAGTTTACTAATTAGGAGGAAAAAATATGGCTGTAACTATAACCACTAAATTTTATGATACCGACACCCCCGCATGGCAAGATTTGTCTAAAGTAGTATTTACTAGTCCTAATTTAGTGAGCCCCAATACAGCTGGAACTAGATCTCATATTTTACCGGGTCAGGGGGATTTAGGTTTGTGGTACGAGGATGCTTCCCAAATGCATAGAATTGCTACATCACAGACTATTACTTCTACTGATTATTATAATTATATAGTTAATACTTTAACAGATATTGATATGGATTTACCATCTGTATCTGTTACTGTAACTGGTACTACAGATAACTATGAGGTTTTTTTCGAGCATATAAAAGATAGTGTTGGTTGTACTGCTATTGGTTATGATGATCTAACCATGTCTAGTGTTGTACAAGATATAAGGGTTAAATTAGAATATAGTACTGGTGCTACAGATTGGGAAGATAAAGGTTTTTTGAGTAATATAATATCAACTGTGGTAGAGACCCCTGGGGATGTAACCGAAGCTGTTTATGGGGTAACAACGGATTTTGATGTTGATGATACTTACAGTAGGGCTTGGGTGGTAGATGTTATTACTGGTATTTCTGAATGTTATATAGACATAGATCTAGATAAACCATATAAAGTTACTAAAATTTTTATGTCAGGACAATATGCATATGATTTTTCTGAGTCTACTTATTTTCATAAGAGATTTTTTGGTAATTACAAAATTTTAGGAAAATTATCTTTAGACGATGAATGGGCAGAATTATATGGTGGTAGTAATACTACTAATTTAGACACTACTATATTTCTTTCTTCTAATGATAGTTTTTTTAAATATTATAGAATATTAATAGAAAATAATACTGGGTTAAATGGTTTTAATACAGGTTATTATGCCTTATCAGCACTTCAATTTTATATTTTTGATTATAATAATACACCAACTAGATCTAAACCTTTATATTATTTTAAGGAAAACGGTGATGCTGATATAATTTACATAAATGATATAAGTTATGCTGAAGCAAATTCATATGAATTAAGTATTGATACTGTTACTGGTTCTGGGACTTTAGCTAGTGGTACTCAATTAAAGGGTTGGGGCACATTATCTAGTAGAGTTGATTTTCAGACTAATGACAGCATAGTTTTTGAGCTTACCGAAGGTGAGGCATATGACTGTCGTTTAACAGCTTGGGACGATGTCACGCACAGTTCTACAGATAATGAATTAATACAAGGGGACCATGTTAGGGTTTCGGCTTTAGCTTTTTGTGCTACTAATTCTAAATTGGAACCACAAGAAAGTTATTCACCGATAAATTATGTTTATGGGCCAGTTCACAACAGGATATTAAAGGGTAATACTGTTTATATGGGACAAAATTTGTTCTATGGGGATTTTGATATGGTTTATAGACAAGATTCTTCTATTTATGGTGATTACCTGATTTTTAAGCCTATGTTATATGGGGTAGATAGTTCTTTATCTTATGGGGTGCATGATTTTGTTATAGTATTATCTTACTCATACACTTAATTATTGGCATAATATTATATGGCTAATGAAAATAACAATATATATATAGAGTCTTCGTTTTTCGACAAAAACTTAATAGGATTTGAAGAAGTATATACAGAGTTTTTTCATGATTTACCGGATAATTTAGGTGATAGAAATATAGTTTCTGAATATTTCAAATCGTCTGCAATAGAGGTTAGTAGTGATATTAATGTTGAAAATTCCATGTTTCCGGTTATTAGCGGCACTGAATTTACTTCTATTGGTTATTTTGTAAAAAAAGTAAAAGATACTAATGTAATTATTTCCCTGTTTGAATATTCTATAGGGGATGCTTCTGTTTCAGGAAGTATCAGTATAGATTTATCCTATTTTGTAAAAAATGATGAAACTTCTACTTCGGGTTTTCAAGATGTTTATATTTCAGACACTATAGGAGATAGATTTTATGATACCAATTCAGTGTCTTTAAGTTTATGGTATTTTGGTTTTAATTCAGCAGTCATAGACAATATAGTAAATTATACAAATTATTCCGGAAATCATAACCCAGATATGAGCCCTATAGGCTACCTTGTTATAAGTAGGGATATTATTTCTGATTATTTTGTAACCAATACTTTAATTTCTGGAGGTAATGTAAACTCTTATATAGATGCAACTTTTGCTGGCTGGGTGCCTGGGCTTATAGATGCTTGTGTTTTCTCTTGTAATGATAGTGAGCAGTTTTTTTATATTGATTTTCCTACCGCTTCTGGTAGGTTCAATGGTGTTTATGGCGATGTTTATTCATCTGCATGCAACAATGACTATTTAAATGTTGATTTATTATCCTGTTCTTTGGAAAATTTAGGTATAGACAATGAGTTGGCAGTTATTTCTGGTTCCAATGATGCTGTTTATGCTGATATTTGGGCGGGGGTTTATTCTATAGCTGATTTCGAATTGGATATTAATCTACTAACTCTATACTTTGATAATTTTTCTATTTTAGAAAACGAATACATGTTTATATCTGATGGTTTTTGTGTAGACATTCATGATGAGGTTTATAATGTTGTCGCTTCTGGTGCTTATTTATCAATAGATGGGACCATTGTTTCAGGTACATTAACACCTATTTTTGATGGTTTTAGGTTATGCTACAACTCTTATGATTTCTTTTCTTCGTTGCAAGGCCCCACTTTATTTACCGTCCATGCTGAAAATGATAATGGGGACTTTCTAGAACAAGATATTTATATTACTTTTGGTTATTTTATAGAATATAAAAATCCGGTTAAGACCGGTGAAGGTTATGGTTATAGTAATAAAGTTGGTGTTAGGTTATCAGCTGAAAATATGTTATCGTGTCCTTTGAGTGTTTCTGACGGTTATTGGTTTGAAACTGAAAGTAGGAAAAATGTAGATCTATCAGCAAGTATAAACTGTGTGCCAGCTGCTGAATATAGTGACATTAGTGCTTGTATTTATCCACAAAGCACAGCATTCTTTTATGATAAAATTTTTAGGATGGTTCTAAATGCTAAAGATTTTAATGGAAATGAAATGGAACCATTCATATTGGAGTTTAAAATAAGAAATGATAGTTAGTTTATCTAACCTATATAAATATAGTAAGTATAAATATTAAGCCCTTATGGGCATAAGTTTTATATTTTTAACTGTTATTCGTTATTTATACTTGTATAAGTTAGATATAATGTAAAGGAGGAATTAGAGTATGTGTGCTGCTATTACAAGGTGGGTACAATATAATATAGCATCCTACGGTGTGGCTGGGGATGGTAATGGGCAAGAGGGTTTAGGTACTCGTGGTTATGCTTTAGCTACAGCCAGTGTTGATGATGCTTTTAGTATTGGTTCTAGTAATAATAGATTGCATTTTGCTATAGACGGCGTAACGGATTATGTTGTTTTGGCAAGTGGTACCAATCTAGACCCTAGATTTGTAGCTCGTGATTTAACAGAGAAAATACATAATTTAGGCAGAAATGATGATGGTTTTGATCAGGCCGTTTGTGTATGGGAAAATAACAAATTTAAATTATATTCCGGTACTTGTGGTACAAGTTCATCAGTTTCAGTTGTGAGCGGGACTAATACTGCTCATCTAACATTGGGTTATGGTACTAAAAGTGAGGTTTCTGGTCTAGTTCACTCTTATAAAGCATCTCCAGGAAATGCTTATAATTCTGGTACCAAAGGATTAACAGTGTCCGGTACCTACAACGGGCTATTTGATGAGGTTTATAGGGTGGTCATGAATAAAGAGGTTAGTATTCAGGCACCGGTTAAGGGAGGTAGTAATAGTTATACTGGTACCATAACTACTGGTGGTGTTTATAATAGTAGTACTGCTTCTAATGTAGTTTATGCTATTTCCATAGATGTTACAAATGGTCCTTCAATGGGGGCTGGAACAGGTAATGTACCAACTATGTCGTGGGTAACAACTAGTAATGTTGATGATGGTGGCCCTGTTGAATTATTATACCCCAATTATTGGTATAATGTAGGAACTAAAGGGCTTATGGTTAAATTTACCGATAGTGCTTTTAATACATGTGATCCTGCTTGGACAATAACATGTAATCAGGTTCAATATGTGGAGGGGAGTAATATTCAGGCCGCTGCTGGTACTGCTAAATATGTATGGGGGTCAGATAGAGGTGACGATGCTGCAGTTGCTCTCACTGCCTCTGAAACCGAATTTACTAGACTTGGGAGTAGGGGGGTCTATATAAAATTTTTAGGATCTGGTAATTTTACAGCTGGAGATGAGTTTTGGGTTGTATGTACTCCGCCGCAACCGCAATCCTACGATATAAGTAATTTGAGTTACGGAAATGTAACTGTTTCTACGGAATCCCCAGTTAAATGTGTGTTATTTGAAATTATGTCTGGTGCAGTTGATATAAGCACCGTTAAATTTGGATTACAAAGCCATGGGTCTTTCAGTCACCACAATGAGAACAATGCTGACACCAAGTTCAGATTCGGTACTGTAGGTCCTGGAAATAAAGCTGGTACTTCTCCTTTTAATGGTTATGAGTGGCGAACAAATGTTATTTCTACGGATTTGACCGGTGTTAGCCCTCCAACATATTTATATGCTATTGATGAGAATTTAGCAGTTGTTTCAGATGCTGATAATAGTGAGGCTATTGGTGCTAGTAATTTAAGAGGCATGTGTGCTGACCCGATTTTTTTGAATATTAAACTTGGGGCCTCCGAAGTGGGTGCTAATTCGAATATCAATTATAGAATTTTCTTCGATTATTCATAGAATTATCACCTACTGATGAGTTCTAAATATAAATAATAATTTTATAAATATGGATTTAATTTGGGGAACATACGTATGGATATAGGCAAGGTAGAAAAAAGTTTTAATACTGAAGGGTACTGTTTATTAACCAAAGAATACAAAAACCAAGATCAAAAACTAGAGTATATTTGCCCAAATGGTCACAAAAGATCTACAACTTGGAAAAATTGGAAAAGAGGTCGTCGTTGTCTATTATGTAAAAACCAAAGCACTAAGCCTACTATCGATGTTATAAAAACATCATTTGAAAAAGAAGGTTATATACTTTTAAGTAAAAGGTATATAAATAATAAAACTAAATTGGACTATATTTGTAGTGTTGGTCATAAGAACAGTATTACATGGGCGGACTGGAATAGTGGTGGGTACAGATGTCCAGATTGTGCTAATAATAAACGATTAACAATTAGTTTTATTAAAGAAGAATTAAATAAAGAAGGCTATACTTTAATATCAGATAATTATACTAATAATACTACTGAACTTATTGTGATATGTCCTGAAGGGCATGAGTTTAAAACTAGTAGGGTAAAATGGACAAGTGGTAATAGGTGCCCTGATTGTCATCAAAGCAGAGTAAATATAGATAAAGTTAGACAATCTTTTGAAGATGAAGGCTACACTCTACTGTCTACGGAGTATATAAATGCACATGTTAAGTTAGATTTTATATGTAGTAATGGGCATAAACATAGTATAACTTGGGCTGCTTGGCAGCAGGGTGAGAAATGTTTTTATTGTAGAAATGATGACAACCGAATTTCTGTAGATGAGATTAGAAACATACTGCATGGTTATAACTGTACTTTTGTTGAAAACTCTTATAGTAAGGATGGGTCATTTAATTATATGTGTCCTAATGGGCATTTATGTAAAGCATATGGTATTGGTAGTATTAATTATAGTGGTATAAGATGTGCACATTGTTATGGTAATGCAAGAACTGAATTTGATGACATAAAAGAAGAAATAGAAAAAGAGGGTTACAAAGTTTTAGGTACAGTAGATGATATACCATTCAGGAATAATAGAACTAAATTACATCTAATATGCCCTAATGGGCATGATTATTTTGTCTCATGGTTTGATTGGAATACAAATAAAGTTAGATGTTATAAATGTAAAGCAGGAACATCTATCCAAGAACAAGACTTAATTGATTATATAAAGTCTCTGGGTGTTTATATAGAAACCCACGATAGATATCTAATTAAACCATATGAATTAGATATTATTATACCTGATAAAAAAATTGCTATAGAATATTGTGGTTTATATTGGCATTCAGAATTGGCTGGGAAAGATAGTAAGTACCATGTTAATAAACTAGAAATGTGTGAAAGAGCAGGTTATAGATTATTGACTATTTTTGAAGATGAATTCGTAAACAAAAGAGATATAGTTCTAACTAGAATTAATCATATATTAAATATAGGCAGTGCTAGAAAAATATATGCTAGGAAATGTACAATTAAAGAAATACCAACTGATTTAGTTTCGGATTTTTGTAATAAGTTTCATCTCCAAGGTTATGCTGGGTCTTCTATAAAGATAGGGGCTTTTTACGAGGATAGATTAGTATCTATAATGACTTTTTCCAAACCTTCCATTTCTAAAGGCGGTTTAGATAGAAATAATGATGTTTGGGAATTAAGTAGGTTTTGTTCAGATTCAGGATTTATTGTTGTTGGTACTGCTTCTAAATTATTAAATTTTTTCAAAAAACATTATGTGTGGAAATCTATATTTTCTTATGCTGATCGAAGGTGGTCAGACGGAAATTTGTATAAAACAATAGGTTTTAATTTTATTGGAAATACAGCTACTAGTTATTGGTATATAAAGAAGGGGCATATCGAACGGAAACATAGATTCATGTTTAGGAAAAAGAAGGACGAGCCGTTAAATAGAACGGAATGGTCGTTACGCAAGGAGCAGGGTTTGGACAGAATTTGGGATTGTGGGAATTTAAAATATGTAATGCATAGAATATAGGAAAAGGGAGATTGAATTATGAATAAATACTTACACAATATGGTGTATACTTATTGGAGCAGACAAGGATGTAGAAATACACTCGTCTGTTTTTGTTTTTAGGAGGGAATGTTATGCGAAGAGGTTGGGAAGTAGAGTATGTTGATGGTAGTATTTTAAGAGAAGACCAGAATGAGTGGAGGTCTATACCAAAAAAGAACATTAAAAGATTAACTTTACATTACGACGGTAGACGGTGGGACATAGAGGATAAATTAGCTTATACACAGAAAAAACAAGGTTCTATGATTCCAGGTATAGCTGAAAGCTTTATGGTGGAATCAAGGTCTATTGGTTATTACGAAAATGATTGTAAAGTTTGGTACACAGTTAATGAGAATAGTGGTAAAATGAAAATTTCTATCGAGGAGATTAAATAGTTTGACTAAAGAATGGGAAATAAGTCAAGAACAGTGGTGGGATTTTTATCAGGCCGATCCTAGACCTTCAGTCAGTGAGATAAAATCAGGGCTTAGGATTAAAACTGCTGTGTCTTGTCAGTATTTTATAAAGGGATTGCCAGGTCTTTGCAAATACTGGAAAGCCACACCTGGAGACTCTAGTAGAGCAGGTTATTGTGATTTTTTTAATATCGAAAAAAATAATGATTTGCCAGAGCCTTCTGGTTATAATTTTGGTAATTGCGATTTTATGGGTCGCCGGGCTTGGTGTGATAGATATAAGTCTGACGAGCCAGATAGTGGTTTCATATGTGCTGCTATGAATCCATTTTTAACGGGACTTACAGTACCATTAGATAAAACATCGACAGATGATTTTAGATCTAGATCAGTAAAAAAATCAGAAATTGGTGGTTATAACGGGGATATAAATTCGGTTGGTCTATGCGATGGGCTTGGCTGCGGGCGAGGGGCTACTGGTTTAAATATAGTAAATAATATTTTAAACAAAAGTTCTGAACAAAGCACTGAAGAAGATACTGAAGAAGATGAGAAATCAACTTTAGAGAAAGCATTAGAAGAACTACTACGGGCTCCGGTAAAATGTAAGTATTATAGACCTTGGCAAATGGGATTTGGTTCTATAGATCCAAAAACCAATGTCAAAAGGCTACCATTTACTTTTTTAGTATATAATTTAAGAGCTAAACTACAAAAGTGTATTCATTGGAATGCTGATAGTGGCACTGATTTTGAAATAGTAGAGGAAAATGGTAATTATTATATACAATTAACTGGAAATACTTCTTATTGTACATGTAGTGATGAGGCAAGTGAGGAATATAGAACTGGTTCAGATTCAGCATATGGATCGGTTCAAAATATTTTATCTAGAGTTTGGGCTAAATCTGGTTCTATAATATGTAACGGAGCTAAACCAGAATGCCCTTGTTACACTGGTGATTGGCGTTACTGTGTAGACGAAAAAATGCATAATGGCATGCGTATTACTGCAAATCAAATTTTAGAATTGAGGTTTTGGACTCACACATGGAATAGTAAAAAGGAATATGATGCATTTTTTGCCGAAAGGCCTAATTGGACTGATGCGACTTCTTCGGACATATTTACTTTTACAAAATGGGAGAAGATGTACAACACTGAAGATGGTGTGGAAGCAACTATGTTGGGTAAAAAGCATTCAATATGTTTACCTTTAAACCCACTTTATAGGGTTTTCGATCCTACTTATGTGACCGAACCATTTACTACAGTTGTAGAATATCCAATTACCTATTCTAATCCTTTAAAGATTGTTGGAACTTCTAGAGAAGTTGAGCAAACCTTTCCCACATTAATCAGGAAATTATGGAATAGTAGATTAGTTGCTCCTTTAGAGATAGTATTCCCTTTTTATTCTGATGATTATTATGATACTATGAATGCAGAAGCCAATCCTTGTGCTGAATATAAGGCGACTTTTTATACAAAAAGTATTAACGACCCCTCAAAAAATTATATTGTATTTGTAGGATACACTGTTAGAAATAAAAGAGTGTATATATTTAATACTAATATGACCGGGGTACCACCATACATGGATGAATACGAAAGTGTGTTGTCTATGCCAGAGTCAGTGAGATCTAAATTTTATTTAGAAATCAGAGAATTTATTAGAAGTTCTAGTAATTCTAATTATTTAATTGATTGTTATGCAGATGAAGAGGGGGTTTTTATATCAAAACCAGTACCCCTTATTATTAATGATTATAATAAATTAGTTGTAATTGTAGATGTTGGTGATGATTTTTGGGTATTTGATAAGCGAATAGTTTTCATTAAATTTTGCGGAGGGGTTGTAGTGCAGAGTTCATTTGAATATAACCCTATAAGTACTGAAGACTCTAAAAAGATGATAAAACCAGCATTTCCAGAAAGATTTTCAGTTAGCCCTACTATTAAAGGTGAGTTTGTTCCTATAGGAGAGAGTTTAGATGATAAATTCGATGCTCATGCTATTACTAGTTATTCTATTATTAATAGATATGGGGAAGAAAAGTTTTATTATTCTTACTGTTTTAAGTGGAATGAGGAGGCAGCTATAAAGGTTCCTTGGGCCAAAATAGGGCAATCTTCAAAAATTTTTGCTGAGATACAAGATATCAATCTGAATTATGTACTGAATTGGGAGATTATTTCAGCATTTTTAAAGACGAGTGTGGAAGATAACGAGTCTATTGAGGTTGAAATGGAGGTTATATATCCAATAGATGATGTTGATATATACCCACCGGATGGTGGTGAATATTCTTCTTTTGAAAAGTCCGCTGTATCCCCCATATTAAGTAGAAACTTCATTTCAGCAAACGGGATTGTTTTAAAACCTAAAGATGATAACATTAAACTGGCATTTAACAGGGATGAGTGGGATTTAGAGGTAGAGTATAAGTTTTTACAGTTATATACTGATGAGAATATTGAGGATTCAGTATTTCCGGGAGAATATTTAGATTCAGATAGTATGGGAAAAGCCAATATTGATGTTGATCTTACCATGGGAGAATCATCGGGTTTTACCATAGATAAGTTTAATGGTACTTTTCCAATATATATATTGGTATTTTTTTATGAAAGAATACATAGTGGGGTTTTTAAGAACGAAGATAGGATTATCTCTGCTTGTGTTACTAAATGTTATATAAATATGTATATGTTAAACTGTAGAAGTGTAGAAATAAAGTATGCATATTCCACTGATGCTACTAAATACATTTATGCCCCGTGGCAAGGATTTGCTTTATATAGAGGTTCCGCCCATGCTTTAGGCCCCACTAGACTATCTTACTCAAATCCTTGTGGTGACCATGAAAATGGTATGTTTTCGGGCAAGGGACCTGTTTGGTATCCTTTTGATGATTGTTCAGATATAGATTATTATCAAGAATATGCTGCTGGAGCATGGTGTACTCTACCCTTTGATGGTCCGCTAACAGAAGGGACTTATTGGTATGTTAATCCCAATAAGCCCAGGTTACAATATGAATTAGATTGGTGGGGAAATATAACAGATGTCAAAGATGTCGGTGGTGATATGCACAGGCATGATTATAGATACTGTGGTCCTCCAGGTGGCCGAGCTACTGCCGGTGAGGGGGGTAACTGGGCTTCTAATTGCGGTATACAATATACTTACTATGAGACTAGACCAAATGCTGCTGGTAATTTTAATTTTGTTGGTTATGCTAATAAAGTTAATTCGGTTAATGAGTTGTGGTACGGAGTTAATGGGTGGACTATGCCGCCATTTGGTAATTTATCTCGTGATATGGTAGAAAGATATATGTGTACTGATTATATTTCATATTTAGACGGGGAAGGAAATGTACATAGACAGTGGGCACCAGCATTAATAGATAATTCTACATTAGAAATTAATATGAACTGTTTAAGTAAGAATAGTAGAACTAATGCTGTTGATTGTTTTTGCTTTATAGATCAAATGAACTTATTTACTTTATCTAATATAGGAGAAAGACTAGAAATTGATAGTGGAAATGATAGAGGAACTGGACTAAAAAGATATAGGTGGGAAGAAATTTTTAAATTAGATTTTGCTTTAGGTCAATATCCAAAACCTGTATATGGTTACGGAAATTATTTTAAATCAGCTTACTATGCTTTTCAGGATACTCCGGAGCTGGGCAATACAGCTTGGGTTTGGCGTGAGAATTGGTTGGATATAGAAAGAAATTATTTCGATGCTCCAAATGGTAAAATGATTTTCGCTAATTTAGTTAAACCTTCATATGTATATTCTTTTTATAAGGAGGAACATAGGCTCATTTGTACAGAGGGTATTAGAGTATTTAAGTTTAAAGCCCCTGTTTTAATGCAAGAAAGACCCAAGATTAAGGAGCTTCCAGCAGTGAGTATAGATGATGGAGCTCTTCGATTTTTTAGATTTAAATATTCTGAATATAATGATGAATTAATAGAGTGGGTGGATGAGAATGATGGTATAGTTGATGGTAGTGGCGGCAGTAGTTCAAGTAATGGTAAGAATATTTATGCTGAAACTTCTAGTTCTATGTGGATTCATGACCCCAATACTATATTTGCTGGTGAGGCCTCATCTTCACCAATTGAAGAGAGAACTGTAGTAGTTGATAACGATATTTTTAATGGTGACATCAAAAAGTTTTACAATAGAGGGTTAATTTGTTTGATGAAAAGGAGATATTTAGTTTGTTTACCAATGAAGGAGGAGAAGAAGGCTTGTTTTATTGCAACTAGTCGTTCTGACTATACTGATTCGATAACAGTAACTGTTGGAAAAACTGATGTAAGAAATATTTATTATTCTATTTTTGAGGATACTAACACTCTGGTTTTTAATTTTCCTCAATCCAAAATAGTTCCAACAGCTGACAATAAGAAAGAAAAATGTTTTTGTACATCAAATATAACTATAAACGGATATCACGGTAAAGCAGATCTTAATAACACTGATAGTTCATTTAACGAAGCCTTTTTTGGAAAAGGTGTTGTTAGTTCTAATGGTGAAGTTACATTTAGTATACCCAGTGTGTTAGTTAAAGTCAATACCATGTCGCAAGCTGAAGCTTCTGAAACAGAAATGTTGGAAATAGATGATATAGAGGGTGGCGGCGAGCCCGTTTCTGGTTCAACTCTATCCAAACTGAAAGAGTTTCAGTTATCTATTTATATACCACCTATACCTGACAGAATGATAGATAGATTTACTTATATAGAAGTTCATTTAGAATCTTTTTTTGGCGAGGGTCTGGCGATAAAAAACATAGAGTTGACAAATGTTGAATATAAAGATAATAGTGAGTATATTTATGTTTGGGAAAGAAAATATAACATTTCTACTTATGAAAATCCAGGTAAAGGTGCTAATCTGAATTCTTACAATATATTACAAGCTAGAGATTTCGGTTGCCCAATGTTTATGCCCACATATGATTCTGATAATGATTTTGAATCTATGTGCAAAACTAGGGGGGTGTGGGCTGGTAAATACTTAACCCCTTATGGTAAAGAAAAGATAGGAGTAACTAAAACTAACTTAAAAGAGGTAGAGAGTAAAGAACAACGAGATATTTATATTGAGGTTTTTGATAGAGAGAAGGAAGGTGAAATTCAAGTTTTTAAAGGATGTACACCTCCCAGTTTAAGAGAAACATTAAATAGTGCTGGTTTTTCTGCCCCTTTAAATGGTTTAATTTTTGAATCTATTTGTTTTAAAACAGATTGGGACGGGGCTTATGACACTGATTTGAAACAATATGATTTTTGGCAACCAGGTGGTCATAAATGGGAGTGGTCTCCTGAAATTCTTTATGATCGTTGTTATGTAGTAGATATTAGAAGAGAGATTTATGATATGAGATTTGTTCATATTAATCATGGTCCTGGGGCTATAGAGACCCCAAATCCTTATACAGCTTTGTATGCTTGTAGAAAGCAATATATTTCTGAAGTTTTAGATAATAATAATAATGAGAATCCTACCAATACTTTAGATCTTGTTAGTGGTGGTACTAGTTTTGGTAATGTTGATTGGCAGTTGGGTGACAGCACACCGACTACCGGATTAACAGGGGGAGGAGGGGGTTGGTGACATGGTTAGTAATATTTTTGATTCTATAAAATGCAAATCGTGTGGTTCAGATTCTTTATTTTATGATTCTACTGCAACATATGAGGCATATAATATAACCTTTGATTCAAATCCAAATATAGTGTTCAATATTGTTGATGATTTTATGTTACATTTTTTAGTTTTTAAATGTGTAAATTGTGGAGCAGAACATAGAATAAGTATGTCTGAAGTTGAGAAGGAGATAAGAAATGATTTATTAAATAAAATGATAAATATGGAAGGTATGAAATATAGAAAGAATAAATCTCCCATTAATATATCAAAAGTTTTTGTGTATTGTGGTAAATGTTCTGGTTTCGATGGTTTGGGTAGCTGCCCGATAGCATATTATAATGATTGTTTGTTAAAGAGGTTACCTATTGAGTGACTACAATATTTTAAACAATAAATCTATAGATTTTTCATCGGACAACTCATGTGTGTATGACTCTAATTTAGCTTATGATGCTGATTTCAGTGTTAATGGTGAGGTTGGTGGTTGGGATTATTATGATGGTATACATACTTATGGTTGTTGGAATAACTTTTTATTTGGTACTCTTTATGGGGATTCCTCATTAATAGGGAGAACTACCAATTTAATTCCTTTTCCTGCTGATAAGTATATACAATTACGCCTCGTTATGAAGCTACATCTTACTATTAGGAACTCTGATGTGGCTTTACCTAGTATGGGTAAGATTAGATGGACTACTACTGTAGATTCTGTTTGGAATGACAATAAAAGTAAAGAGTTTAATATATATAGTGATGATGCTTGGCATGAATATATAATAGATATGTCAGATGCTTATTACTGGCAGGGAAATATACAGAATTTAAGGATACATCCAATTTTTTCTGGTGGAAGGGATGGGGATGAATTTTTTATAAAAGCTATTCAAATAAAATCTATAAATTATTTTGAATGTAGAAATAAAGCTTGTTCTTATTATATATCAGGAAACTATGATCATCCTTGTGGTGGAATTGGAAGTAGAGGTAGAGTAATAGGTGCTGTTCTGTCCAATACATTTTTCAATTTCGATGAGAATGACTGCTTGTTTTTGAATATAAATGGATATGGTTTTGAGAAAATAAAGCTGGAATCCGGTAACTCTTTTTTAGGGACTGAAGTTGCTAGACTTATAACTACTAATTTAGGCAAAATAAATATAGGTGGTTATGCTGAAGGTATGGCTGTTTATGAAGATTCAAAAAGATTTGTATTATATTCAGGAACTTATAATAATGAAAGTACTATAGAAATAGGCTTTAATAACACAGCAATAAAATTAGGATTTTATGATTCCGACGGTAATGTATTGTACTCCTCAATTGTGGGAACTAACCCTGCTAATGGTTTCTTGCCAAATTCTTCTATGAAGATAACTTCTTACCAATTAAATTCCATGTTTGATAATTCAGACTATAGTTATATAGAATTTAATCCCTTTCTTTACAATGTTGAGGGTGGTAGATCAGATTGGCTATACACAAGTATGGGACAAACTACTGCAGATATGCATGCTTCCGCCGATGAAAAGGATTTCTCTGTTTTGGGGAGTGTTAAAAGGGTCTATTCTATGATAGATGTTTTTGACAAAACAATAATAGACTTTAATCACCCCTTCAATGCTAGTGGAAGAATAAATAAAATTTCATTACTTTGCTCCTTGGATAAAGGGTACTCTGGTTCCATGCTTAATGACACAAATAGAATTGCAGCAACCGGTTCCAAAATAAAAATATTTAGACCTAGAAAAGACGGGGCTGTTAAATGTGTAGCTGAAATACCAATACCTGATAGAGGTAATATGACATCTAGTTTATATTCAATAAATGATGATGGTCAAGAAATAGACTGTGACTTGTTTGTTAATAAGGGGGATTTAATAGGTGTTTATAATGTCAAATTATATACAGGTAAAACTAAAGTAGATAATACTATAGATGCAACTTATTATATGCTTGATAGGGAGTGTTTAGTGGGAGAAGAGTTCTATCCTGGGGAATTACATGGTAATGGGTCTGCTGGGTTATTAATATATGCTAGAAGCAATCAAACACAGAAAAAACTAGTTATAGACATAGATTTAAAAAATAGAATGAATATAGATAAATTAATAATTAATGGTGAGGAGTCTATACCTATATTAGAGTACAATATTGCTAGGTGTTTAGATATAAATTGGAGATTTACGACATTCAATTTAACTCATAAGACATCTTATTTTAATGTGTTAAATGCCACAACATACACTTTTGAAATACCCAATACAGGGTATGGTTTAAACACTCTTTCCGATGGTATTTATATAGCTAGAGGTGGTAAATCAGCGGATAGTTTTAGTTCTAGTGACTCTACTGGTGTAATTCCTGTAAATCCATACTATTTTTGGGTTAATGGGGATCATGAGTGGATGGGTATACATTATTTTAACAGCACTTATAAGTATAACAGAAGGGTGTATGAGTATAAAGACGACCCAATAGCTTTTTATATAATATTTCCCCACAATAAATCAAAAGTTATATATAAGTCTATAATTTATTTTAAAGAGAAATACAACTTTAGAAACATAGCACTTTCTTATTATTTAGGAGAAGAGTTCCTTACTGGTAATGCGGATGACAAGCATTATCATTTAATACCTAAATACACGGCCATAATTCTTGATGGAGTAAGAACTGAATATGGTTCTGACCAGTATGAGTCAATGAAAGACTATCTTTTTGACAATCCAGCCATAGGTTACGAAATAAATGAGCGGATATCTTTCAACCGTTTAAGAACAGTAAATATGGAATCTGTAAGCCAGGCCATAGAAATTGATTGGCAAACTATAGCTCACGAATGGGAACCTATAGAGGCTAAAGGTTTTAGGATTTATTGTGATAGACACGAATCCACTAAAATATGTGAAATTGAGCTGATGGGGTATGTCCCAGATTCTGGGAATAGTCTTTCTGGGGGATTGAGTATTATACATTCTTTATATGGTGATTATTGGTATAACGGCTCTATCTATCAAAGATCTACAGATATTGTGGATTGTTTTATACAAAATACTCCAAGGTATTTAAGTGTTGAAATAAGTCCTATTACTACTATAAAAATAAGAGACATACTTTTTACTGCTAAAGAAAGTGATATATTTTTAGGTAAAAAGGGCTGCGAAAGTTCTATTTTATTAACTGATACATATATAGATAGAAATAATGAATCTAAATTAGTAAATATTAAAAATACCTATGGGAAAGATTACGATTTATATGTAGATATATCAGATAGTAGTTCAGATAATAAAGGTATAGTATTTTATAGTAAAATGGATAATAAAGAGTCTATTGATAATCCAGAAATAGGCCCTGGTGGTTTATATAAAAAAAATGAAGATTATAAATTACTGATGAATAATAACAATGTGGCAATAAATTGTAATTGTTATGGTTTAGAGGATTTAAGTTCTGGTAAAAAAGCTTGGTATACTAATGATAGTGGTTATTCGTGGAATGAGTGGGGTACTATTTCAAAAGGGGTTAGTATAGATTTTTCAAATTTACCTACTAAAGTATATAGTGTTTTAGAATTTCCTGAAGTATCAAGAAGTAAATTTTGGAAATTAAGGTTTAAATGTAAAGATCATAATTCTATAAAAGTTAGTGAAATGAGAGTATATTATCATGATGTGGAACTTACTGATATAAAGTTTTATTATGGTAGGAACACTACTATTGAGTCCCCGCTGACAAAAGATGCTACTCATTTAGATAACAAATCTGTTACTGGTAGTTACTATATAGTAGACAACAACAGTTTTATAGGATTTAGCTTTCCAACTCAACAACCAATAACTAAAATAGTTTTTTTCCATGAGGATTTACTGGATTATAGTATTTCTTTATATCAGTATGGTATAGACTTATATACAATGTTTTGTTTAAAAGCTGGTATAGGTAATTATGTAAGGGATTATAGTTATAACGAAATTCCCATAGCTAATCACAGTGTTATAACTAAAAATACTGAGTATGTTGCCAGGGAGTTATTAGATTACGAACAAGATTTTTTTAGTTGCGAGGAGCAAGATTGGAGTATTTGGGAGCCTTATGCTGGTTCTTACCCATATTTTTTTGATTGGGCATGTATAAGTGGTACTTGTATAAGTGGTGCAATTACTAGTGGTACATGTGATTATGGTATTGAAGATGAAGGTTATATGGCATTAAATTGGGTTGGTACTGATATTCAACCATATTATGGTGGGTACCATGGTGCGGCATATAAAAGTATAGACACAGTTTATGAAAGTTGGAGATTTAGGGCGGAATTTAAAATAAAATTTACTCAACTTGATGGTGCTATTTCTTTTGGTTTTTTGAAAGATCATAGGTGGGGGAATGTTAACTGGGATAGGCAGCCTTATTGGGGTGGTTGTCAAATTTCTATAAGTGGAATTAGATCTGTAGCTATTGTAGTACATGATAACCTAAGTCGTAGGGATTATATTAGCTATGATAGAACTATTAGCAGTAATTATATAATACAAGTCGGTACGATGTATTATTTTAGGTTAGAAAGCAATGGTAAGGGTAATTATAGTGCTGAAGTTTGGGAAGAAAATTGGGATACGGGAACATTGGTTTGGTCTGGTACTTTATTTTCTACTAGACGTTGGAATGCCAATAAATTTGGTGTAGGTGGGTGTAATGATTTTGACGACTCTTCCTGTAATGTATATTTTGCTAAATTTTATGATGCCTATACTTTTTTAAAGCCTGCCGCTAGGGGTGACTACGGTTGTGAATTTTCTAGTGCTGATGATAGTTATTTAGAAGTTAATTATGACCAACAACTATCTTTATATAATAATAGATTTAATTTTGATTTTCATGTTAATTTTTATAGTTTACCAAATGACGGAGAAAGTGCTGTAATAGCTAAAATGTGGCCAGATGATGAGTATTCTAGTAATGCATTTAAAAATGTTGGTAGGTCGTGGGCACTTGTATTAAAAAATAATTCTGGTGTCTATTATTTACAGTTTCATGCTTGTTGTGGGTCTTCTTATTCAAAAATAATGGATTACAATTGGACCCCGCAGACTAACAGGTGGTACCACATTAATTTTTCTAGGGGGGCTATTAATGCTGATTACTGGTATAGAACTAATGCTGTTATAGATAAATATATTTATTTTTATTGTAATGATGCCAACTTTAGCATTAACGATGTTAATACTACTATGTTTATAGGTAAAGATTTAGATGGTTTAATAAGTAATTTTAGATTATCTAAATCTGTTAATTCCGTTACTATAGGTGGAAGAATTTATAGAAATTCTTTAATGGACGACCCACCATTCAAAGAAGATGACTGGGAAAGAATGTACACTGTTCAATTGTATGCTAGTGAAGATAATACTTATTATGGTCATTATATGGATGTGGAGTTAAGTAGAGGAAATGATATTAACTTATCACATGTTAATGCATATGATAATTTTGACCACTATTATTCAAGTAATAATGCTTATAGTTCAGGTTTTTATTCTTATTTTGCCATTGATTTAGAACAAAGGCATAATTTACAGCTAATAAGATCTTTTGGTGACTCTACTAACAAGCACAATTTTTCTATAAATACTAATGTGGAATATTCAAATATGGAGGTGACTAACCCAGCATTATTATCTTTTAATAGTGACAATACAGATTGTAGATGGGTTATTATAAAACTTTATAATGGTGATGGTTCTACTTACACTATAAGAAAATTAGGCATTTATCCAGACATAACTACTAATTTATCTCAGAGTCTAAATAAATACAATTGTTATTGGACTGATTTAGGTAAATCTATAACCTCGTTTTCTTATGATAATAATCTATCTATAAATGCTACTATTAGTGGCTCCCCATGTTTTAACACAATGAGTTATACTAATGTTATAGATGGGATTACCGATTTCGATTTTTTTAAATCTTGGGGGTCAGATGGTGATTCTAATCCATGGTTCATTTTGGATTTAGGGGCTGAGTTTCAAATATATAGATTTAAAGTTTTTCATGGAATTGAAGAAGGCAACACAGCCTATTTAGTTACTGGTTATAATATACAATATTCGACAGATGCAACAAACTATTCTACTGCTTTTACTATAACTGGTAATTCATCTTTTGAAAGAACACACGATTTAGCTACACCTATTGTTGCTAGATGGATTAAATTTTATGTTACTTCTTTTAATTCTAGATCTATATATTTGAGATATGATGACAACAAATATAAATTTTTTGATGGTGCAGTATTAAGAGAATTTGAAGTTTATGAGTATTATGGATATGATTTGATAAGTAGTGAAGAGTATCCAATAATAGCATTAAATTTAGGTAGTCAGCATTATTTACAGTCTGAACACACAATTATTGGTATAGATGCGGAGAGTACTACTTATGACTGGTCTTCAGCTCCCGACAATTTTTGTTATTCAGATTCTATCTTCTCTAACCCACAAAAAATTGTTTTTGGTTCTTGGGGGGCAGCGCCTTATTATGAACAGTGGGCTGTATTGAAAAGGGATACAGCAACTAATTATAATAGTGGTCCAGATTATATTAAACATCTTTTAATAAAGTCGATAGATAAAAAAAATCCATGTGAATACCCACAATGGTGGGATAGCTCTTTTAGTACTTTAGCTTATGATTACTCTTTAGTGGGTGATAACTCCGTTAGGTCTTTGAAAATAACGTACCCAGCTATAACTCAAGGAGATACTATCCATTTGATAGAGGGGGATGACTTTGGGATAGATACTCTGGCTTCTTGGCGAGATGGTCTGGGTTTTAATTTTGCTATAAACACCACAGAAAGTTTGGATTTAGACCAAAGTTATTTCTTTTTGGGGGGATATGACCCAACCCCTAGTGAAAACGAAGTTTTGTATAAATGGTATTTTTCTACATTGTCTGGCTCTCTTTATAGTAGCATGACTGATATATTTTTGAGATTTAAATCGGCTGATACAGTAGAGTATACACCATTGGAGGATTATACTCAAGATGACCCTAGAATAATTAGTAACTTAAAGTTAAAAAAGCTTGGGTTGACTATTAAAGGCAAAGGTACAAATATTACTGAAATGCTAATAGATGGTTTTGAGATAAGAAGAAATCATTTTTTTGATGGTTTATACGAAAGTAATGGTTTATACTTAACTGGTAATGATTTATTTACTGCACCCCTATCAGAATTCAGATTATCTTCTGGTGCTATATCGTTTTGGTGTAGGTTGGATTATGATTTTTCAGGCAACGATTTTTATGGTAATTTTAAAGATAGATTATTATTCCATTTTAATAATGTGCATAATGATGTTTTTGGGTGTCAAATATCTAATATGGGATTAGAGTTTTATGCTGGCAATATAAATGAAAATTTAGATGTTTTTAGTGTAGAAGGTGATAGTGTACCCATAGATACTTTATTTCATATGGCTATTGTTTTTTCTAATGATGGTAGTAATATAAGCAGTGACAACAGCACAATAAGAGTGTATATAAATGGTAATTTGTATACTAAAATTTACGATAAGTGGGTTTATAAAGATGATAAAAGTTTTTGCTTTGTAATAGGTGGTAAAGGCATAATGGCAACAAAAACAAGCACCAATTATGGGTCTGTCGATGCCGTAATAGGTGGACTTAAATTATATAATTATTGTAAAACAGATTTTAATTTAGACTTCTTGTCAAAAGGAGAGGCAATAGACTCTGTTTATAAATCTAGTGATTTGATAGAGATATCGAAAGATAATATAAATTTTTTTAAAGCCGGCTCCGAAGAGTTGCCATTTAGATTTGAACTAGTACCCAATGGTACATCGATTCCAATATATATAAAGCCAACTTTACCAAGTAATCTAACAGGTTCGGAAAGTAGAACTTCTGGTTTATTAATACAGTGGGATATAGGTGTATAGGTTTTATTTAACCTTCTAATATATAGATGTTTTATACATCGTTTATAGGGGTATATTCAATGAGGTATAACTTAGCTAATAACAGTTTAATTACAACTAATACTGATATAGGAAACAAATCGCTTACATTAGAAGAAGTCAATTATTTGACAAATGGTGATTTTGATAATGGTGTCTATTTAAGCGGGGATGATATATTGTGTATTGATGTAGATCTTGGCTATAGGATAAAAATATCTGATATAAGGTATTATATCACAACATCTGGTATTTCTTTAGATGATATAGAATTTTATTATAAAGATGAATTTAACGATAGTGATTATATAAAATCTACCACTGATAGTGGAACTAACTATTTCTATACTGTTATATCAGGTGTATCTGCACCAAGATATTTAAGAATGTTGCATACAGTTAGTGGTACTACAAGCAGTGGTGTTTTGTATGGTATAGAAATTACTAATTATGAAGATTATGTTGATTTTGGTACTGATGGTAATAAAACCCAAGAATATGTAAGTTTATCAGTTGGTACAAGTAACATAAGCACAATTCCTATTTATAATAATGATTTATTTTTAAAAACAGCTTATGTGCAAATAGAACCATCGTATAATCAAATGGACGAGGTTTTATCTATTTCTGATGATATGGATGGTCCTTGGGTTTCAGCTGTTGACGAGTCTTTAGTGTTATGCAATGCTAATAACTGGAGTAGCGGTGTTTTTAACTCCAATACAACCGTTTTAAATAGTAGTTTACAACTAGTTTATTTAACTGAAGGTTTATTCCCGTCAATAAAATTTGATCGTAATGACACAGGTGTTTATACAACTAAAATATTTAGAACAAATGATGATAATTTCAATAGCATATATATAAAAGACATCAACAGGTTACTAGGGATTGGGGTCGCTGTGGATGAAGAAGACACTGTTTTATCTTATGAAATAAGAAGTTGTAATAGAAAGCCTATGGATCTTTCAGCTTTAAGATTTTTATATAATAGACAATATGAGACTGATAGGCATGCTTTTAGGTTCAGGGATATCTCTGCTTTTGATAATTCTACTGAATTACTATCCTCCACTTCTGATATATACGTATTTGGTGGTTACCTTAACAGTTTGTTGAGATATTATGTTAATTTTGATATAAATAGTAGGTATACCAGTGGCATAGCCTCGACTTCTGAAGGGGTGGCTTTGTTTTTGCTGAATAACGATGATAGCAGTTCTAATCGTAGTTCTGCTACTTTATATGACTATAATGGTAATACTGTAGATTTAAATATATATAAATGTGTTACAACTAAAGATGGTGGAACTTGGTTTTATCTATACATAAGAACTGATTATCATACTGATTATTTAAATAATACTGGATACTATTTTTGCCACTTTAATAGTGCTTTGAGTAGTACCTTCAAACTTTACAACAGTGCAGAGTTTATGAAAGACTTCGATATAGTTTATGACAGTAATTATGCTTGGATTGCAGACCATGTAAATGCTAGAGTTAATAAAATTACATCAGTGGGAGATTCTTTGGTTAGTATAGCTTCAGAAAATACTACTAATTTAGGAGCTATCACAGCTACTTCTGATGGTGGTTGTTGGTTTTCAGATGGTAATAATTTGGTTAGATTAGATTCAAATGGTAACCAAATTGGTATATTATATGATATTGGTAGTACCGGTGTTATACATAAAATAGTTTGCGACGGTGAGGATGCTCTTTGGTATAGAGAATATTCGTTAATAAATAGAATTTTAATAACGGAAGGAAGTATAGGAAGACCAACTAGTAGTGTTTATATAGCCGATGCTGATAACATATTTATATCCAACGAAGGCTTGTGGGTATATAGTCTTGGTTATATGTATTTAGTAAGTAGGGAAGGTGGGATCGTTAGAACTTGTGGTTCTTCTTCTCCTACATACCAGAGAATTCCAGGGGTTATTTTTGCTGAATATGATACTACCGGTTATGAGCATAGATTTCCTATTTCATATGATACAGTTTGGAACAATTTAATATATAAAAAAGTATTATGTGACAGTTACACCTTACCTAAAGAGACATATAGTCAAATAAAGATGACTTTAAGAACTTTCACCCCGCATAAATCATATGATGATATAGTAGATTACAATGAGGTTTGGTCGGAAATGGATAGTTTTGATTATAAAACTGAAAATAAACCCTCTATACACAGATGGACTTCAACTGATTATGTTACAGTAGACTCTGGTAAATGTGTGTTCAATGCTACGGGAGGAAGTTTTACTAAATATATAACCTCTTATGATAAGTGGTATTTTAAGCACCCAGACTATGTTAGTATGGGCGGTAGTGCTTGTTTTGATTATCAAATAGATTATGAGATTCCTTCAAGTAACTTATCATCTGAAGTAAGAATAGAAATGTATTTCACACCTTATCCAAGATCAGATAAACCCACTTATACAGAGAGTAATAGTTATCATAAAGCTATATTAATAAGGCGGCCTTCTGAAGTTATAATACAGGTGGCTGCTGCTGGACTGTCTTCTTATGCGTATGAGAGGTGGGTTAATGTCAATAAATCCTATACAATACCCGGTTTATCTGGGGTTGTGGGTTCTGGAAAAATAAGGTATAGAGTTGAGGGATACAATGTACAGGCATATCATTGGGATGATACTACTGAAGTTTGGATAGGAACTGGTTGGTTGGATACTAGATATTCTGATTACTATTCATTGAATTTTTATTACCAACCTAATCTATATTTTAAATTAAAAGCCACAAATATGTATGATATATATTTTGATAACTTTAAATTTAATGAATATGGTTCTGGTAATTTTGGTATTTATTGGTATAATGTAAAATCGCCTGCTATAAATGGTTTATATTATAGAAAACCACTGTCTTTAGGTGTTTATCCCAAATCTCATTCAAATATATATTTAAAAACTGATATACCCAATTATTTCGATTTTGAATCGGGGGCAATTTTTAATAATAATTTAAAAGTTTGGTGGGAGAATGAAATATAAATATGGATTATATAAGTAATATAAATCCAGATGATTACAGATTTTTAAGAGAAATAACTATAACTGAACCTGGTTATTACGATAGATATAACTATAAGTTTTCTATAATTTTTAATTCTGAAAATTTTAATTTTGATTTAATAAGATCAGATGGTTTTGATATTAGAGTAGCAGAGAATTCTAATGGTTCTAAAGTTTTACCATTTTTTAGATCTAATTGGAATAAAGACTATAGGAATGGTGAAATATGGTTTAAGCTCCCTTTATTAAGGAAAGACGAAATTAAAACTTTATATGTGTATTTTGGTAATTCTACAGATGAGGATTTATCAGACCCACTTTTAATGGATTTTATATTTTTTGAAGATTTTAAATTTATTCCTTTGTCGAAATGGACAGGAGATGTTAATGTTGCTATTAACGAAAGCTATGGATACTTTTTAGATACTTATGATATTATTACCACGATAGACAATGTCCTTTTAAATAAAAAAAGTTGGATTTTTGAATTGGGGTTTTACAATCTAGACTCTTCTTGGACTTCTAGTACTAGATCTATGCAGATAGATTTTAATGGTACTAACGGTTTTTATGTTTTGTTTGATGATCAGGATTCTTATTTTAAATCAAACTTGATTGACAGTACGAATGAGGCTGTTTTTTATGGCGGCGGGATTGCTCCCACTTCCTATGCTAGACTTCATATATCATACGAAGAAGATAGGGATTTAGTTACAGTAAGTCAAAGTTGTAGAATAACAGGAGAAGATTACACCATTACCAATGAAAGACGGGTTTTAGAGAACACAGAATTAACTAACATTAAATATTATGGAAGACACGATTATAGTTCTGGTAGTACTTCTTATCATGGTGCAGACCCATTATATACTCGTTGGTTAATAATAAGAGACTATATTAAACCAGAAGAAGTCGCACTTTTAGACTTAACCAATTTAAGATCAGATTACGATAATTTGTATGGGCAAAATATAGATTCAATTGTATATACTTCTGATTTTACTGATATAGGTTATTTTCATTATAGTAATTGTGGTGGTGACCCTTATAAACTGTCAAATAATTTATCTGGAGACATAACTACTTCTTTTATTAGTGATTATGAATTAGAAAAAGAAGTTTTAATAGATTTTGGAAGATCCGCTGGAATAGTTAATTCCTCTAAAAATTTGCATTATGATTCTGGGCATGTATATCAATATAATGCATCTAGAATGTCAGAAGCTATTTATGGTGAAGACACATTTGGAAGGACCTATTGGCATTGTACCTCTGATACTGGTTGGGCATGTATAGATTTCGATGACCAACATAAAATAATAAATTGTATTGTAATAAAAATTTTTGGTTCAATTGGTACCCCTAAAGATATAAAAATACAAGGTGGCTTTGATGACCCAAGGTTGATAGAGTCAGTTTGGAAGGATTTAAAAATAAGTACAATTTCCAATGTTACTGGTGCTCAAGCTTTTTATTTGAATAACGATAACCCCTATAGGTATTATAGAATTTATGTACAAAACACTTGGGACGGAAAAAATATAATAATAGATGAGTGGGAATTTTATGAAAGTTTTAATAAAGATAAAAAAGTAGTCAAGCAATTAAGATTACTACCTTTATCTACGGATTCACAAGATATATATTTTCCCAAAACCTTTGATTTTTATGGTTCAAATGACCAAAAAATATGGGTCTTGTTGGGAGAATATACTACATATACTCCTTTTTTTGATGGCCCCTTTGGAAGATGGCAAAGATTTGATGTAGCTAATGACACAGGTTACTATTCATATAAAATTGTGTTTGGTAATAGTTGGAACGAAACATCTAATATAACTATTGTTGATGAGTGGGAATTAGTAGGGATAGTTGAGTCTTATATTACTTATCAAAATTTAGCTGGTAGTACTATGGAAGTATTTAGTATAACTGCTGATAAAAATACAACTTTTGATTCTGGTATAGTTTATTTAGGTAATGATTTTTTGAGTTATGTATATGATAATGAGAATGTAAAAACAGCTTTATCCGATACTTTATTAACCGATATATTATTATTAAATTAAAAATTTAAAGAGGTATTATTAAATGGCGGGTCTAAATATTGTTAAATCAGTTGAGCCTATAGAATTTACTTTTAGTTCTACAGCTGAAAGTTTTCAATTAACTAAAAGCCAAAATGGTGATTATTGTGTGCCATTTATGTCTCATTCTATAAATGCTAATATGAGTGGTTATTTTAATAGATATTTTACAGATGTTACTATAACTGGCTCTTTAATGGACCCCACAGTAGTATTTAGTAAATCTAATTCTACATCTGCTAATTATATGCAAGCTTATATTGTAGAATTTAATCCCGAGGAAATAAATGTTATATCTGGTGATTTCTCTATAGGGAGTGGGGCAAGTTCAACCACAGCTACAGTATCAGGAATAGATACAACAAAATCAATGTTGTTATGTTATTATAATACCACAGATGATTCAAGGCTGGCTTACCATCATTTTTTAAGATTTTATTTTTCGGCTTCTGATACTATAACATTTACTAGAGGGGGTACCTCTGGTTCTATTACAGGGCATTATTTTGTAGTAGAAGATTTAGGAAACAATTACAGTGTTGATCATGTTACTTTTTCTAATAGTGGTACTTCTCAACAAGTAAGAATTAGTAATTTTCATAATCAACACAATATGATGACTTTTGGGTCTTATTACTTTAATAGTACTACAGAATATCCTTATTATTCAGTAGCTAGATTTTATAATGTTTATGACAGCTGTGTTACATGTCATAGAAGTAATAGTGATACTGGGGCGATTTATGGGGCTATTCAGAGGGTTAAATTTAATGTTCCAGATTCTGTTAGAATGGTGCAGAAAAGAACCGCTTATATAGGAACTTCAAATTCTTCAGCGGACTGGATTTTATCAGGGGATTTAAATTTAGATACTTCTATTGTCAGCAATACTAGTTTATTAAACACTTCGGCTTTAAATAGCAGTAGTACTGACACTCAAGAGGAGGGATTTTTCAAGTTTAAATTCACTGATTCTCAAACAGTTAATATAAGTCGTGGTCAAACTGGCCATGATACAGCATATAGTATAGAAGTGATTGATTGGGCTGGTTACACAACTAGAAGTGGTGTAGAGCCATCGCCAAAAATAACCGCTTTGGATGAAGTTAATTCAATAGTTAGGTCTATAGAAGAAATAGACATTTCCTCAAGTAGTAATTTTTTAAATGTGCCTTTAACCAAAGGTCAAATAGTTGCTAATTGTGTGCCTTTTATAACTCATAAAGTTAATTCTAACGAGCAAGATAGAATAATGTTCGATGCTTATTTTTTCGAACCTGATATTTTAGTTTTAGCTACTACTGGTTCGTGTACGCATGAATACAAAGGCTATGTAGTGGAGTTTGAGCCGGATCAAGTTAGAGTGCAGCAAGGCACTTTTTATTGTTCTGCTACTACTAATACAACTACTATATCTGGAGTTGATCTATCAAAAGCTGCTTTGAGGTTTTATAATCAATGTTTTGCTGGTGGTCAAAGCTTTTATTATTCAACTGTTAGAGGAAGATTTTCTTCTAATTCAGAGTTAGAGTTTTGTTGTAATACTACTGGTGGTAATCCTCACGGGCATTATTATGTTTTTGAAGCTTTAGATGATCAATTTTCAGTTCAATCTGGTCTACTGAATATGACTGGTACTAGTGCTACTTGTACTTTTACTACCACTAGTGATGTATTGAATAGGGCTTTTTGTGTTTATAGCTATAGGTTTGATGGCTCGAATACTTTAGGTACTTATTATTATACAGTTAGAGGTTATTTATATACGGCTACACCTAATCTAAATTTTAATATTTCTAGAGCAAATTCTGGCCTTGGAGTTATATATGCAGCTACTTTTCTGATTGTCTTTGCTGAAGACGAGGGTCTTTTTGCTCAACATAATGGAAATGTGTTTTTTGGTTCTTCTGTTTATTCTTTAGAATATACCCTTCCAGTAGAAGTTAACGAAGATTTTTCTATGGTTATAACCCCCTCTGCTTTTTGTAGTACCACGATAAATAGTTCTTCTACTAGTGTTTCGGAAAAAACATTTTTTAAATGCAAATTAAAAGATGGTGGTACGAAAGTGGAGTGCAGTACGGTCAATGTTTCAGCAGAAGCAAGGGGCTCTTATACGGTTGTACAGTGGCCTTCTGCTGACATGTATTATTTTTCTGGATATATAACCGAAGAAGGTTTACCTGTATCTAGAGAGGTTTGTCTTTTTAGAAGAGATACCAATGGTTTAATGGATTCTACTACTTCAAGTGGTGACGGTTATTATGAGCTTTATACAACATATAGTGGTTTGCATTATATAATTGCTAAAGACGATCCAAGTGACGGGGATGAAAAAAGATATAATTTAGCTAGATTGGATTACATGACACCTGGGAGGGTACAGGAATAATGGCCTCGGATTATACCCCTCTAGACTTTAATTTAGCTAATTTAAATTTTTCGGGTAGTTATTACCCTGAAGGAACTGCATTAGTTTTTGGTCCTGAGGGCGATGTACAACAAACCTTATTATTTCAAATATGGTCAGACGAAAATTATATTTATTGTGCTACAGCACATGGCTTAGGAATAATACCTTTATAAGGAGTTTTTATTAATGGATGCTACATATATAAGTTCTAATCAGTTTAGTGTAGATGGTGATAAAACAGATGAATTTTTATCTGGGCGAAGACTAAAAATTGTTTGTTCTTCTACAGGATTAAAATATCTTACTGTTTATAGTTCTAATTATTCCGGTTCTATTACTACTGTTACTACAAAAGAAAGTGATATAACTTCTGATATTACTACTGTTTTGTATGGTATAGTAGCACCTGGAGATACTGGTAGTTTACCGGAACATGATCATAGTGGTGATGAAGGCAGTGGTGGATTTATAACTACTGGTGGTTCTGGTACTTCTGATGTTCAATCATTTACAGACCTAATTGATACCCCAACAACTTATTCAGGTTCAGAAGGAAAATACCTCAAAGTCACGGCTTCAGGTATAGAATTTGCAGAGGTTACTACTTCCGGCGGAGGCACTTCCTACCACGATGCTCTTCTAAATCTTGATTATGATTCTTCTGGCCATACCGGATTCGCCCCAGCAGAGCATGAGCATTCGTTTTTAAGTTTAACAGGCACACCCACAACTTATTCCGGCGCGGAAGGAAAATATCTCCGAGCTACTGCAAGCGGTACTGAATGGGCTACTGTTTCTGGTGCGGGCGGAGGAACCTCTTACCACGATGCCCTTCTAAATCTTGATTATGATTCCTCGGGCCATACCGGTTTTGCTCCAACTGTCCACGAACATTCAACATTTTCAGGAACAGAAGTTTTCGTCGCGGGCGATGCCACCGTAACTGGAACCATGTATGCTCACATCTACGATTCTTACTCACCGCTCACAATTAAAGATGGCGGGGTAATTGTGATTCAGGGAGACGGTTCAGGCACCATAAATTTCCCTCGCGGAGCAACAATCAGCGGTGTTCCTTTACACAGCGGCTCCGACGGTGCCCCCGGAGCAACCGGAGAGGACGGTTCTACTTGGTTGTTCGGTGAAGGAGCCCCAAAAAATGCTACAGGTGTTACAAATGACTGGTATTTAGACACAAGTACTTATAATATTTACAGAAAAGATACTTTAAGTTCAGATAACCTGTTAGAGGGCGGTACTAATTGCTCTGCTTCGCATGGTGTTTGTTTAAATGCTATAGATGGTGATTTAGGAACTTACTGCAATTTCGATGACTATGGTAGTATGACCGAATGGTGGAAATATGATTTTGGTGCTGGTAATGAACGAGTTGTTACACTATTTAGAAGATATTGCTCATATAGTAGTTGTGTGGATTTTTCATATCAAGGCAGTAATAATGATACTGATTGGGAGACCATAGCCTCTTATACTAGGCAGGATGATGCTGGTTGGCATGATACCGGGGTTTTAGATAATTCAACTGCTTACAGATATTACAGAATATACATAACTTACGCGGGTAACCCAGCTATATTATATGAAATAGAGTTTCTAGGTGACTCCTATGTTTGGGATTTAAAGGGAAATATACAAGGCCCCGCCGGTGTGGATGGGGTCGATGGTAATGATGCACCAACAACTTTTTTGGGGCTTTCAGATACTCCTTCCACCTATGGTGAGGGAAAATATCTCCGAGCTACTGCAAGCGGTACTGAATGGGCAACAATTTCTGGTGCGGGCGGAGGAACCTCTTACCACGATGCCCTTCTAAATCTTGATTATGCATCTTCAGGTCATACAGGTTTTGCTCCAACTATCCATGAACATTCAACATTTTCAGGAACTGAAGTTTTCGTCGCGGGCGATGCAACCGTAACTGGAACTATGTATGCCCACATTTACGATTCTTACTCGCCTCTCACGATTAAGGATGGTGGAGTTACTGTGATCGAAGGTAGTGGTATTGGTAGTATAAATTTGAAATCGGGAACGACTATAGATGGCACACAAATAGCCGTAGTATCAGATATAGTTGGTATATGGTATTTTGGTAATGGTATTCCATCTCAAGGTGTTGGTAATCTTAATGATTTTTATTTAGATTCTGTTTCTTGTAAAATTTATAGAAAAGATTTGTATTTGCTGGCTAATGTAGATACTTCAGATGCAACTCCTATTTTTTGTGCTGCCGGCGGTTTTCTTCCGCATCCTGGGTATGTTGTAGATGGCAATGAAACTACTTATGAAGGTGGTGCTAGTGCTTATGATGAACCATTCTATTTTGAAATAGATTTTGGTGAAGGTAATTCTCAGTTATTGAAGGAAATAATTTATGTAGCTTATGAAAATGTATCTTGTGCTAATAGAACTGGGGAAATAACTGCTAGAGATAATTCTTCCGATAGTTGGGTTTTAATAAAAAATATGGCTCCATTTGTAGAAATGAATATTAAGCAGACCATTACCGAAAATTTTGAGAGTAATGCTTCTGCCTATCGATACTGGCGTATTACTTGGCATAGATATGATGGTTGGAATTTTCAAATGAAGTTATATGAAATTTATTTTAGATCTTCTGATTATCCAACATGGGAAGAAAAATTTTTATCGATTCCAATTATTCCAGATACTGTTAATAAATATCTTTATTCGACTTTGTCCGGTATAGAGTTTACTACTATTTCTGGGGAGGATCATTCTCAATTTTCAAATTTAGATTACGAATCTTCAGGTCATACTGGTTTCGCATCGACTGTTCATGAGCATTCATTTCTAGATTTAATGGATACTCCTACAACTTTTTCCGGCGCGGGAGGAAAGTATTTATATACAACTTCTTCCGGAATAGAATTTATAGATGGGGTTATATTAACCGCTACGAATAATAGTAAATGGTTGTTGAGGGTTACCAATAGTGGAACTTTATATACAGAAAGTTATTAGGAAATATTAATATGTCACAGTGGAAAGAAGATAATAACTCTCAATGGGCCGAATCAAATTTAGATCAGTGGGTACAAGAAGAAGCTACTTCTCCTGTTGTTTTAAACAATGTGGGGGCTTTTTTTAATTATAATACTGGTGTTTCTACAGTTTGGGCCAATAATTCCAAGGTTTTTTTCGGCACTTTTGATGATGGTGTTAAGTATTTAAACAAAGTTGATATTTCTATTAGTGATAGTGTCCCCGTTGATTTAACAAGTATAATACACGATTATGACGATTATTATTTAACTTCTAAATCTATTAGATACATTCATGGTAATGGGGATTTTATGGTAGTCTGTACAGCTGCTGGAATAGATGTTATAAAAATGGGTAGTCACAGTTACAGAAGTTTTACTCAAACCCCGGCCGCAAGAAAATGTTTTATGACTTCTACAGGAAAGTTTTATTATACTACCTGTGATTTAAACGGTTGGTCTGTTAATATGGTTAATTCTTATTTTTTTAATTGGACCACACCTGATTATTCGTGGACAACTGGCAGTGGGGTTTTAAATTCAGGTTTAACAATAAATGATATTTTTGTTACTGAAGGGACTGCTTCAGATGAGCTTTCGGATACTTTATTTGTTGCTACAACAAGTGGTGTTTGGGTTATAGATACTAGTAATAATGATCATGATATTTATTATACTACAACAGTAAGTGGGAGTTAATTATGGGTAGATTATCTGGGTATAGCAATCGAATAAAAATAACCACTAAAAGTACTAAAGTGGAATCTGATTTAATAGATTTTCCTTTAGGTTTAACACTTTCTAGTGGTTGTGGTATTTATTCACAAGATATGACAGCTATTTTTGATGAAGTAGGAAACGACTATACAAAAATCGCTATAACTTCTTATGATGGGGAAACAATTCTTCCAGCAGAAGTTGAATATTGGAATGAAGAAGTTAAGGAAGCACAGCTTTGGTTCAAGGCCCCGAATGTTTATTCAGCCGCCGAAACAGATTTTTATCTTTATTATGATGCTACTGCTAGTGGAAATGCTTTGATTGATACTAATGAGGATGCTATAACTTATCAAGTGTCTGTGTCTATTGGGTCTGAGGGGACTTACGATACGGTGGGTGCTTATACGCCGTTTGTTTTAAAAGAAAATGAAGTTTATAAAATGTGGTATTCTGGTAAAGAGAGTACTAATTGGAGAACACTCTACTGTACTTCTACAGATGGTATAAATTGGTCCAATTTTCAAATGGTTGTGGATAAAGGATCTGAGGGAACTTATGATACTATTAACGCTGACATGCCGTTTGTTTTAAAAGACGGTGGTGTTTATAAAATGTGGTATTCAGGATATAACGGCACAAATTATAGAATAATTTATTGTACTTCTACAGATGGTATAAATTGGTCCAATTTTCAGATGGTTATTGATATAGGATCTGAGGGGACTTATGATACTACCCGTTGCACGGCACCAGTAGTTGTAAAAGAAGATGAACTTTACAAAATGTGGTATACTGGTTATAATGGTACAAATTACAGGATAATCTACACTTCCTCCCCAACTCCAGAATGGAAAACAGCCACCCAATCAGTTTGGGATTCATCTTACAAAGCAGTTTATCATATGAATAATAATCCTTCTGGCGGTGCGGGCTGTATAAAAGATTCCACCTCTAATAAAAATCATGGAACTTCTGGCGGTTCTATGACTTCAGATGATTTAATAAATGGAAGGGCTATAGAATTCGATGGTACTGATGATTATATTCAATTACCACGGATTAATCTATATGGTGACCCAACTATAATGATGTATAATAGCCCAAATATTTTGAGGGCATCTGTTTTATTATCTGAATATGACACTAGTTATGATGAGTGGGGTAACGGTACATTCAATGGTAATTCGGTTGAATGGAAAGATTCTCATTCTAATGGTTCGGATTATTTTACTGTTGAAGATTATACTCGTCCGCTTAATGAGTGGAGTTTGGTTACTTTTAAAAAATCAAGTACTTTGGCTTATTTTTTTATATTTGATCAATTGGTTAAGATAGGCACTACTGGTAATATTAATGGTCCCGATAGTATTTATAGAATTTGTTTTGCTGATACTTCCGGGAATAGACTTTTTTTTAAAGGGTTGGTTGGAGAAATACATATTTCTGATACTGAACGATCTTCTAGTTGGATTAAAGCTATTAGTTATGTTATTACTGACTCCCTTCTCTATTTCACAGAAGATCAAATACCATACGACTACATTTTTCGTGGTATAATAAAAGAAAAAGGCATGCCCGCCCAGAGAAAAGTTATGCTTTATAGAAGAAGTAGTGGTGAATTAATAAATTCAATGACTTCAGCAGCAGATGGTTTTTATTATCTAACTACTCCATATAATGAGGAGCATTATATAGTAGTTCTAGATAATGATTCAGGAGATGAATATAATGCTTTAATACAAGATAGGGTTTATCCATCTTTAGCATAGGAGTTTAAATTATGGCTTGGTTAAATACAACTAAAAGTGGTGTGGCTGTACCTTACGCCAAAAGAATAAAATTAACTCTCGACGGCTCCAAAATCGAAGAAGATTTAACTGATTTCCCAGTTTTGGTTAAGTTGAGTGATGAGTCTGGTATTTTAAATACTGATGTTACTGATGTTTTTGATGATTTAGACACAGGACTTCATATAGATTCATATACAAAACTTCTTCTTCATATGGATGATGTGGGTTTAACTGATAGTTCGCCCGTGCCAAAAGCAGTCACTAAATATGCTAATGTTACTAGATCTTCTACTCAAAGTAAGTTTGGCGGTTATAGTGCTTATTTTGATGGTAGTGATGATTATTTAACTTCTAGTTCTTCTGATTATAGTATAGCTACTAGTGAAGACTATACCATAGATTTTTGGTGCTATCCTACTAAAGTTTTTAGTAGCTATACTTGTCTTTTTAGTATAGGTGGATATAGCAATTTATACCTTAGGATTAATCCATCTGGTAGATTAGAGTTATGTATAAATTCAGGAGTTAGATTTGGTTGTTCGGTTCAATTTCCAGCTAATATTTGGTCTCACATAGCTTTAGTTAGAGAATCTTCTGTTTTAAAATTATATGTGAATGGTATTTCTAAATTTACTTATTCATACTCATCCAGTATTAGTGCTACTGACTTAAAAATAGGCCGTGATTATAAAGATCCAGGTTATTTTAAAGGTTTTATAGATGAATTTAGAATAGTTAGGGGGTTGGCCATCTGGACTTCTAATTTCACTCCACCAAATCAGGCTTATTATAATGCTATAAATGATGCTAGAAAATTAGCCATCACTTCTTCCGACGGTGAAACTCAACAATATGTAGAAATTGAATCTTGGGATGCTGTCAGCAAAGAAGCCTGGCTTTGGACCAAATGTCCCACCCTCGCCAGCGGAGTAAACACAGATCTTTATCTTTATTACGACAAAGATGCTGCTGATAATGATACTTATGTTGGTGAAACTGGTTCTTTAGCTGCTACAAATGTGTGGGACGACAACTTTGTGGGGGTTTGGCATATGGGTCAGGACCCTTCTGGTGGTGCTGGTTGTATTAAAGATTCAACTTCTTTGAGTAAAGATTTAACTTCTGGAGGCGGCATGACCGCTTCTGACATAGTAGATGGTATGATTGGTAAAGCTATAGATTTTGACGGGGTTGATGATTATTTGACTATAGCATCGGATGCCTCTTTTGATGTCATCTCTTTTACTATTGAATCTACTTTGAATTTAGTTGACACTGGAGACATACAGACCATATTTCAATATGGTGATTCTGAAAGTACAGTTAATTATAGATGGTTTAATAATCTTTTTCAGATAGGTTATTCTTCTAATTCTTGGGAAACTGTTATTATGTCTTCCACACCGCCTTATGTTACAGATGTATATCTATCCGTTATTAAAAATGGACAAAATATTTCTTTTTTTATGAATAGCTTTTATAATGGTGGTGGGGATTTGGTTAATACCGCAAGGGTTGGTACTAGACCGGTATTTATAAGTAAATGTGAATATGGTAGCACAGATTATTATTTTTTGAAAGGAACTCAATCTGAATTAAGATTTTCCAGTGTAGTAAGATCTCCAGAATGGATTAAAGCTACTTATTATTCTAACTGGGATGATTTAATAACCTACAGAATTTACCACGGCTATATAGATGGCTATATTTATGAGAATGAGACCCCTGTTTGTAGAACTGTTAATTTACATAGTAGGCCTTATGGGGTTTTAGTTGATAGTACAACATCATCTATAATGAACGGTTATTATTATTTAGAAACAACCTTTAGCGGTTCTCATTATATAGTAGTTATAGATGATGATGCTGGTGATGTGTACAATGATTTAATAGCTGGAAGACTTTATCCTACTGAAATCATATAGGGGGTAATGTGGCAACTACTTTTACTTTTTCATCTCCTGGTTATGTTCCATCTACCTCTATTAGATTTTATTCTTATTCTGGAGGTGTGGATTTTGATTTTATCGAAGACGGGTACACACCAGAAACAGGAAGTATAGATTTTGATTTTGGTGATATTTATGCTGTTATTTTTAGACTTTTGCCCGGCACTTCTAGTAATTTTAGTGCTGTTTGGGCTGATAACGATACTAGTAGATCTAAAGGAAAAATGTATATAGCAACTAATGATGCTTTTTATGTGATAAATTTAAATGATAAATCTGTTTATGATATGTATACTAAAACTTTTTCCGGACGAGCTAAAGAGGTTTTATTATCAGATGATATTGTTGATATAAATGCTTAATTATTTTTTTTAATTAAATTTTATAGGGGTAATTTAAATGGCTTGGTTAGAAACGGTAATAAGTGGTGCAATAAGTAAATATTCTAAAAGAGTAAAACTAACCATCGATGGTTCCAAAATCGAGGAAGATTTAACGGATTTTCCAGTTTTAATTAAATTAAGTGAGGATTCGGGTATTTTAAATACTGATACTTCTGCTACTATTATTGATTCTTTAAACACTAATTTATATGTTGATTCTTTTACAGAGCTTCTTCTTCATATGGACGATATTAACTTGACTGATAGTACAGGTAAGAGCTCAGTTTCTAAAAGTTATACTATTAGGTCATCAACTTATAGTAAATTTGGTGGTTATAGTGCTTATTTTGATGGTATGTGGGCGTATATGCATCCTTCAGGGGATTACTATGTTGGTTCTAACGAAGACTACACTATAGATTTTTGGTGCATGCCAATTGAGGCTGCTTCACAAAATACATGTCTTTTTAGTTTAGGTGGCCCTGCCTATATTTATGTGTCTCTTAACTCTAGAAATAATATACAACTTCATATCGCCGGCGGTCTCAGATATATTGCAGTAGATTATTTTCCTGTTGGTGTATGGACTCATATAGCTTTAGTTAGAAATAATAATTTAGTAAGCTTTTATATTAATGGTATTTGTAACTTCACCTATCCACACAGCGGTATTGTTGGGAATACAGCCTGCTACATAGGTTGGCAATCTAGCTACTCCGGCCATTTCTATGGCTATATGGATGAAGTTAGAATTGTAGTAGGTAGGGCACAATGGGCATCAGACTTTACTCCCCCAAATGTGGCTTATTATAATACCATAGATGATGCTAAAAAAATAGCTATTACATCTGCTGATGGTGAGACCCAACAATATGTAGAAGTAGAGTATTGGGACACACAAGCAAGAAATGCTGTGCTCTGGACCAAATGTCCCACACTTGCTAGCGGGGTAAATACAGACCTTTATCTTTATTATGATAAAGATGCCGCTGATAATGATACTTATGTTGGTGAAGCTGGGTCAACTGCAGCTAGTAATGTTTGGGATTATAATTTTGTAG
>Ga0265294_10000150_pt1 | contig 82886 bp, 77 predicted proteins | sample MunlanPumphouse3_FD_192504 | JGI IMG/M metagenome (GOLD analysis project Ga0265294, IMG submission 192504) | Groundwater microbial communities from a municipal landfill in Southern Ontario, Canada - Pumphouse #3 | ecosystem: Environmental > Aquatic > Deep subsurface > Groundwater | place...
GCTCATCTGAAGTTGTAATAGATTTTGCATTTGCTTCAAACGCTCTTTGAAATACCATTAAATTTACTAAGCTTTCACTTAAATCTGCTTTACTAATCTCCAATGCTTGTCCCATTACACCATCTGTATTGTTATTGTTTGTACTATATATTGCATTTCCAGACTCTTGTGTTGCTTTGAAATTATTACCACCAACAGCCTCAAGTCCACGATTATTTGTAAATCTTGCAATTGCAAGCTGTCCAACTGCAAACTCTACTCCACCATCTGTAATAGTTATTAAACCTGTATCATCTACACTAAAAGATCCAAATTTACTATCTGAAATATCTAGTTTATCAAGTCTTAGTTGTAAGCTATCGTGTGATGATAGCTGATCTACTCTTGTAGTTATCTCCATAAATTCTCCACCAGCACCTTTTCTTCCAGAGTAATCAGGATTTGTCTCTATTAAATCTGCATTTAATTTCCACTCTGGATAAGGCATCGGTTCAGCACCAGGACTTACTGTACTTGTATCAACTGTTTGAGAATAACCAATCTCTAAGGCTTTTTCTGTAACTCTCATACCAACACCAGTTTGTTCTATATAGTATTTATCTGTAACTTTTGAACCATATTTACTAAGTTCTGACATAACTTTAGAGTAAACATTTGCAACAGTATCATCATCTGATGTTTCTACTGTTATAGTTGGAATTCCTGCAAGAGTTAAAGTAAACTGTGATTTTGACCTAACTGGATCTAAATCAAAATCTATCTCTACTACTGATGGGTCTCCACCATCAAAAGGAATATCAAAACTAGGCGAACCAGTTGACCCACCCGTAGCTGAAATTTGTAAAGAAGCAGGAGAAAGATTCCCATCTGGAATCGTAGTTGGTGGTGTAGCTGGAGTATAATTAGGATTTAATTTATGTTGAACAAATCTTATTCCATCGCTTCCAGAAGAAGTTGCTGTAACTACTCCTTCTAAATCAGCATGATTATTTATTTGTGCTAAAATAGAATCTCTTATCTCTTGAACAGTTGAAGTTGCTGAAGCATTATAACTAAAAGTTATCCCCGCAACTGTAGCTGTATATGTACCTGCAGCTGGAACTGCTGGAAGTACAAAGTTAATAGTTGTTGTTCCAAGTTGCGTAGAACTTCCAGTTTGTGTTTGAATAGCTGTTGGACTTATTGTATTACTAGGTTGTGTATTAACCAATGTTGCCTCTAAACTATCTTTTGAAGTTAAAGTAAATGTCCCACTTCTTAATGGACTAACTTCTATTGTATGCCCAGGATTTGAAGAGTTATAAGAGTCTATTGTAGATTTTATTTGGTTATAGATACCCAGTTTTGTTGTATTATCTAAAGTATTTCCAACCACAATAGGAGAAATAGGAATTGTTTGTCCATTTACTTTTATATTATAACTATACTCTGCATTATCAACTAAACTATTTAAATTTACAGTTGGAAGGATTTGTAGCTTTGGATCAAACTCTATATCATAGTTTGATTTATTTGTTTCAAGAACCAAATATCCATTTAGATTTTTTGCTTCTATATAATCTCCTAGTTGTCTTCCTGTAGTAGTTGTAGTGTTATTTATAGCATCTACTATCTCATCTATTGTAGCACCTGCAGGAATTGTAATAGGCACAGCTTGTGGTGGAGTTCCACCATCATTTGGTACTGGAATAACTTGCTCTAAATCTCTATCGTATATATCTATACTAAAAGTATAACTTCTATCTAAAGTTGGAATTCCAGCACTTCCATATAAGTCTTGAGTTGTATATACACTTCTTTGATTTCCACTAACCAATCTTGATAGGGCATCACTTGCAGTTTCAAGTGCAGCTTTTCCTGAACCTTCAACTGCTAAAGCTGTTGATTGATAAGTTCCTCTTACTGTTGTTTTTGTACCACCTAAATTTTCACTAACAGAAGTTATTTTAAACTCTTTTCCAGGAATTAAACCCTCTATTTGAATAACACCTTGAAGCATATCTGAAATCTCTGTTGATTGCTCATAAGTTCCACTACTATCTAATATATCAGCTGTTGGATTTGATGTATTTTTAGCTAAATATGCTACAAGTCCACCATTTCCAGAGTTTGAGATTTTATCTGCTAAAGCTTTATATGTCTCTATTTTTCCTGCTACCTTATCATAAGAAGCTATTGCTACTTCTTGGTCTGCATCTGATAAAGCTAAGATCGAATCTGGATTTTTTAGTCCATGTAGAGTTCTTTCACTTCCACTTAAAGAGTCCCAAATTTCTTGTCTATAATTCTCTGTTGTTTTTGATAATACAAATGGTTGATTATATATATTACCATCAATAGTAACTTCTATTGAATCCCCTTCTTTACCGATAAGTGAAGTTGGAGGAAGCCCTGTTTTAAAGTTTACTTGAGATATTTGTGATGTTGAACTTTTTGATTGAGCATCTGGGTCTTCTTGATATTTTGCCAACATAGTTCTATAGTTATCTGTTGCCAAAGAAATATCTTTTAGTTTTGAAGCTTGTGTTTTTGACCCAGCTCCACTAAATACTGCTACTGCATCTGATTTTGCTGTTTCATTAAAATCCGTAGATTTTGCTGCAATAGTCTCTATATAGTCTTTATGTTTTATTATAGATGAACCTAACATCTTTATATAATTATCTGTAAATTTTGTAGCATTTTGATTTGTACTTTTTACATCATTTTTTGGGTCTATTTGATTCATAGCCCAACCTTGAACCTCATAGCCATCTGTTGTTTGTAAAGTACCACTTTCACCCATACGAAGATTTCCAGCTCTTGTATAGAATGTCTCTGCAGTTCCAAGAGTATTTTTATTTATTACAGTGAAAAATCCATCACCTTGAAGTGCAACATCATAATCCACTCCAGTAACTTTTGAACCACCTGTTACGAAAATCTTCTCTGCATCTTGAACATATGACCCTTTCCCAATTTGTCCTTGGTAAATTTGATCTGCAAAAGAGATTCTTCCCGCTTTATAACCAACTGTATTAACATTTGCTATATTATTTGATTCATTATCTAAAGCTTTTTGATGTGCTGATAATCCTGATATTCCAGTCCATAATGCGCCTATCATATCTTATCCTTTATTTTTAAGGTAAATGAACATAAATGTTCATACTTCTATACAATATTTGTACAAAAGTATAAACACTTGAGTTTATACTATCTATCTTTTCATCTCAATTGCTGTTTTTAAAAACTCATCTGATGTTGTGATAGATTTTGAGTTCGCTTCAAATGCTTTTTGATATACCATTAAAGAAGTTAAAGTTGAACCATAATCAACATTTGCTCTCTCTAATGAACCACCTCTTATTGTATTCATAGAGTCTGCGTTAAAAGCATCTCCACTATACTCAGTTGCTTTATATAAATTTCCACCTTGTGCTTCTAAGCCTTGTTCATTTCTAAAAGCAACAGTGCTAAGTCTTCCAACTAAAAATTTATGACCACCATTTGTAGCATAAACAAAACCGTCATCACTTATTGATACATCAACTAAACTACTATCTAATATTCCAAGAGCAGCTAAATTTACACTAATATCACTAACTCCATAGCTTGTTAAATCCCCATAATTCATAACATTTGTTATCTCTAAAAATTGGGCATCTGCTCTTTGTAATGCATTCATTAAAGAGTTTTTAGCACTTTCAACCATTGCTAATCCACTACCTTCAACTGCTTCTTGCATAGTATTTGGATTTAATTTCTCACTATTAGCCTCTATGTCACTAATTTTAAAAGCTTTACCTGAAACCAAATTTTCAATATCTATTGTTCCATTTTTTACACTTGCACTATAACCCGTTGTTGAGGATATTTTATTTGCTAACTCTTTTGTAGCATTTACAAGGGAATAAGCATCAACATAATTTCTTATTTGATTATCTCTTCTTGTTTGAGCAACATCTTTTAAAGCTATCTCTTCGGGTGTTGTAACTGGCATATTATCTATATCTTCTTGAGATTGTATCTGATTTGGATCTGTAAGATTATATAAATTTCTGCCATCTTGGCTTAAAAAATCATATAACTCTTCCATCTTACTTTCATCTATATTAATATCTTTATCAAATTCAACTTTATATGTTTTCCCATCTATATTAAAACTTAAAATATTGCCTTCACTTTTTAAATCCCATCTTTGCTTTGAAAAATCAATTTGAGAGATTTGATTTTGTGAAGCTATGCTATTTTGTGATTGGTTATTTTGATAAGAAGCTAATTTTTCACTGTAATTTACAATTAAAAGTTTTATATCATCTATTTTATCTTGTGCTGTTTTAAAACCATCTGCATCTTTCTCTATAGAGTCATTTTTAGCACTACTTACATAATCTGTAGCTTTAGCATTTATATTATAAATTGTCCCATTTCCATCGCTTATATTTCTAGAAATAATACTTACTCCAAAATCATCTGTAAATATATTTAAATTAGGGTTTGTTGAGCTTGTTAATCTTTCTTGTGGAACAAGTCCTTGAATTTTATAATCTTCTTGCGTAACCAAAAATCCATCTTTTGCCTCTACTAAATTTCCAGCTCTTGTATATGAAATAGAATCATCTTGTCTATTTTTTACTACAAAAAAACCTTTTCCCTCAATTGCAACATCAACTCCAACTCCAGTTCCAACTATTTGACCTTGAGTAAAACTTTTTGAAATACTTTGAACCTGAACTCCTTTTCCAACACCACTTTGTGAATAAAGAAGATCTGAAAAACTTATCTCATCTTTTTTGTGTCCAACTGTATTTGCATTTCCTATATTGTTAGATTCAATAGAAATTCCTTTATCTTGTTGCCAAATACCAGACATTCCATTCCATAATGAACCTATCACAAGAACCCCTTTTCTAGAAAATTTTAGTAATTGATGAGAATGGTATAGTTACACTCTCATCAGATAATACAATTTGAGTTTTACCACTTAAAACATAATCATGAGTAGAAACCTCTTCACCATTCTCATCTTTAATTACAATTTTGCCATCTTTTACTAAAGGTTTCCCCAAAGATTCTAAAGCTATTGTTTCTCCTGTTCTATTGCCATCACTATCATAAAGATTTCCTTCTTCATCATACTTTGCATTCTTATAGCTATCTCCATCTTTTAAAGCAATTCCATTATACAAATATTGCCATTCACTAACTTGCACCATAATCTCACCATCAATAATCTCAATAGAATCAACAGCAAAAGCTCTTAAAGCTCCATCTTCATTTACACTTCCATTTTCAATATTTTTTCCAATAATTCCAGTTGCTGTTGAAAGTGAATTTTGATTAAATGCAGTTTGAATTGCTTGTAAAGATTTTATCATCTCCATATTTGCATTTAATGTACTCATTTGCATCTGAGTTGAAAGCATTTTTGCTGAATCCATAGGCTTAGTAGGATCTTGAAGCTTTAGCTCTTCAATCATAAGCTTTAAGAAATCATTTGTTGTTAGTTGATCATTTGTAATACTTTGAGTATATTGGTTACCATAAGAATCTGTTGTACTATTTACTGTCATACCATCTGCCATTTTAAGCTCCTTTTATATCATATGCTCTTCGAAGAAATATCTTACAACATTATCTGAATCCATTGCATCTTGAACTCTAACTGCAAGCTTCTCATCCATAACGATTATATCACCTGTACCAATAATTCTTGAGTTTACATAGATCTCACCACCACTTCCAGCTGGTTTGTGAAGTGAGATAATATCACCTTCAGTCAACTTTAAAAATTCACCAATAGAGATATTTGTGTATCCTAGCATAACATCTACAACTATCTCTGTATCAACTAGTAAATCATAAACTCTTTCACTTATTTCCATTTTTATAATCTTTTTTTAAATTTGATAAATATTATATCACAAAAACTTTTTTATATTATTAAATCAAGTGATTCCAACATTGAAGATATTTTAGCTTCAATATTTCCATCAAAATTTCCAATATTACTAGCAATTACAACACCACCAGCAACAACATTTATATCTTCAACTAACTCTATATAATTTTCAAGTTCAAGCTCTTTTTTCAAAACAATATAATCTTTTGGATTTAAATGAATTCTTACTTTTGTAGCACCCTTAACTTTTTCTAAAAGTTGAGATATTGTCTGTTTTGCAATTTTCTCTGAATTTTGGCTAAGTTCAATTCCAATAATTTTCTTTGCAATTGTAAGTGATGTTTTTAGCATCTTATTTTCAACTTGAATTGCTGTTTTTTCAAAAAATATTGCTTGTTCTTTTAAATCTTTTATTGCTTTTACAACTTGAGAATCTAACTCTTTATTTTTAGATACAATATCTCCCTCAATTCCTAATATTTTTTGCGAAATTGCCTCAATTTTTTGTGCTAAAGATGAGAATTCTGCAAAAATTGGTTCAATTTTATTCAGAACTTCACTATTGTCTATTATTGCTGGAATCTCTTTTACTAATTCAACTTTAATATCTTTTTCTAAATCCTCTTTTTCATTTAAATTACTATCCAAATCTTTCTCATCTAAAGATTTACTTTTTTTAGAGAAACTATTTAGCTCAAATTTTTTTATATTATCGCTATTACTTACTATTTTTGCACTTGCAAAGATACTATCTGCCATTATGTACTCTCTCTTTCTATTACACCATCTTCAATCATTTTTTGTGCAACTGCCAACATTCTTCTTTGCGCTGCTTCAATATCTTTAATTTTAACTTTCGTAAGCATTTCGCTCTCTTCATTAAATCTATCTTTAACCCTTTGAGACATTGCACTTGTAACTTTTCTGATTTGCTCTTCAGTTGCATTTTTCATCGCAACTACAACATCAGCTGATTCAACACCTTGTATAATTTTCATAATATACTCTGTATCTAAATTTAATAAATCTTCAAATACGAACATATTATCCTTAATTCTATTTGCTAAAGATGTATCAATACCATTTATATTTTTAAGAATATCAATAGCTTTTGGTCCCATTTTATTCAACATATCAGCAACAACCTTAACTCCACCAACATCTACAATTGATGATAATAAAGACTCTAATTTTCTCTCTAAAACTGCTGAAATAGTTCTTACAACATCTGGAGAAACATCTTTAATAGTAGCTATTTGAATACTTACTTTTACCCTTGTCTCTTCATCTAACTCCATTAAAACATCAGCTGATTTTGAAGGATCCATATGAGATAAAATAACTGCAATTGTATGAGGTGATTCATCTTTAATAAAATCACTAAGCTGCTTTGGATTAACACCATCAAGATATGAAAATGCTTGATTTGCCATTTTCATTCTTGAAAGTTTTTCTAAAACTTCATCTGCTGCCTCTTGTCCAATAGATTTATATAATATATCTCTTGCAAAATCATAACCACCTGAACTAATAAATCCTTTAGTTCTTGTATAAAGATGAAACTCTTCAAGAATTGCTAAAGAGACCTCTTTGTTTATTGATTGAATCTGAGTAATTGCTGTTGAAATTTGTTCAACATACTCTTTATCTAAAAATTGAAAAATTTTTACTGTTGATTCTTCTCCAATAAGAACAAAAAATCTAGCAACTTTTTCAATCATTGATAGACCTTTTAAGACATCAATTTCGCCATATGGATCAATTGCCATTTATTTATCCTTATTTAAAATTTACATTACCTTCGCTTAATAGCAACTCTATCATTCTTGCTATATCGGCTGGATTATTGTTTATCTCTCTATCTAGCTCTTCAATAAACACCTCATATTTTGCTGCAGACTCTTCATCAAGTCCATCAATATTATTTAAGATTTGACTTTTTACTTTTGATTTTAATCTTCCTTGAGCTGTATTTTGATCAAGTTCATCATCAAGCCCAGCAAGCATATCTTTTACTAAATCTTCATCATCAATACTTAGTTCCTCTTTTTTACCTTCACCTAAAATTACTAATTCACTATTTGATACAAATCTTCTATAAAATATAAATAGTATTATTCCTATTATTAAATATTGAATGTAATCTTTATACTCATCCAATATTGTCTTTATTGTAGATGCATCAAAATACTCATTTTGACCACCTATTACATTTCCAAATTCATCAATAGCTTGACCATTTGCATCATAAGATTTAAGAGTTAAAAACTTAAAATCTTTTACAGATACTTTATCTCCTCTATTTTTATCAAATCCAATTGCATCTTCGACTAAAGATTGAAGATTAGCCAAGAAAACATCTTTTTGAGGATGATTTTCTAATACAGTTGAATCAAAAGTAACAGATGCTGTAACCCTTCTTATATTTGAAAAATTTGCATCTTTTTGAGATATTATTTTTCTAGAGATCTCATAATTTGTAACGGTGTTTGAGCTTTCACTACTAGCTGATGTTTTATTTCCATCACTTGCAATTTGTGGTGGTTGAATATTATTATCAACTCCAACAACTTGCATATCATTTGGCAAACCAGTCGAATCACTTGTACTTTCAATTACTTGTTGAGATCTAATAGTTCCTTCTGGACTATAAATCTCCTCTTCAATATCTTTTTTTACAAAATCTAAAACAACATTAACTTTAGCAACAACTCTTCCAAATCCAACAACAGGCTCAAGTAAAGATATAATCTTTTTCTCATAATCCTCTTCAACTTTATCTTTAAACTTTGTTTGAACAGTTGATTGTTGTCTATTTATATCTTCAGTGCTAAGCTCGAGTAAATTACCCTCACTATCAATTAATTGTATATTTTCATTTTTTAATTCAGGAACAGCTGAAGCTATAAAGTTTTTAATACCATCAATTTGTTTTTGTGTTAAAAATAGACCTTGCTTTAAAGTAATAACAGCCGAAGCAGTTGTTTGTGCTCTTTTTTCAGTAAATATTGTCTCTTTTGGAATTGCAATTTTTACATCAGCTTTTAAAACACTTGAAAGTGACTCTAAACTACGGCTTAGTTCTCCCTCTAATGCTCTTAAATATTTAACTTTATTCTCAAAATTAGTAGTTCCAATAGTTGATTTCTCAAAAATCTCCCAACCAACATGTTTATTTGAAGATGCTTCACTAGTTACTAATTTTATTTTTGCAATATTTACAAACTGTTGGGTTGTTCTTAAAGTTAAATCACTTCCAGAACCTGTTACTATAAAATCAATTCCAGCACCCTCAAGCTCCTCAGTTGCTCTCATAACATCTGCTTGAGTAAGGTTTGAAGCTATAATATAGTTGTATTGTTTCTCTTTACTTTTTACAGTTGTAAATATTAAAAAACCTATAATCAAAAGTGCCAACAAGCCTATTCCACCAAAAATGGCCATTTTTTGAGCTTTATTAAAGTTATTTATAAATTTTATCAGTTGATCTAGCAATATCTATCCTAATTAATTTTTACCAGATGAATCAATCACTGATCTAAATAGTTTTGAATCTCGTTTTATAGATGTCTGTATAGCATCAAAAATTATCTTATTTTTTGATTGTTCACTAATTTGACTATCAAGATTTACATTATTTCCATCGTTTTGTTCTATTAAGTCAGGAACTTGTATCAATCTTGGATTTGAATTTGGTTTATAATCAATATTTTGCATGTGCATAGATGAAGTTCTTGTCATTTGAATAAGTTGCTGTTTTTTTAACTCATCTTCAAAAACCAAATCTTTAGTTTTGTAGTTTGGTGTATTAATATTTGCAATATTACTTGATATTACCTTTTGTCTCTCACCTCTAAAGTTTAATTGCTCAAATAGTGTTGCTGATACATTACTTGCGTGCATTATCTAGTGTTCCCCCCAACTTTTTCTATTAAGCCTGCATTTAATTCATCAATTGTCTTGATAGCTTTTTGTGATTGTTCAAATCTTCTATGTGCATCAATTAACTCTACCATTGTAGAGACTCTATTTACATTTGATTGCTCAACAGATCCTTTTATAATTCTATTATCATTATTCTCTAAATCTTCAACTTCATCTAAATTTATAGCCGTATAGTTGTTATTTCCAACTTTTTCTAAATTTTTAAATGAGGTTTGTGCAACTCCTATTTGAAATTCAAATCCTTCTTCAATTACAATTGCCTCATTATCAGCATTTAAAACATTGTTTCCATTTCCATCAACTAAAAAACCATCTAAATTCTTAAATGCTCCATTTCTTGTATACAAAATATCACCATTTTGATCTTGTATTTTAAAAAAAGTATCATAAGAGTTTAAAGCAAAATCTAACTCATTTCCAGTAGTTCTAATTGCTCCCATATGAGGATCTGTATATCTTGTATCAATTTTTGGAATATTATTTATAGTAATAGACTCTACAAACTTTTTATTATTACTATTTTCCATTCTTTTTAAGTACCAATTAAAAGTTGTTTCAGCAGTTCCCTCTTGCTTAAATCCTATTGTATCAGCATTTGCTAAGTTATTACTTATTTGATCTAATCTATTTACCTGATTTATCATAGATGCTGCTAATGGATACATTCCTTGATTCATTTTAAAGTTTCCTTCTATTTATTGAATTCAGCAATTAGTTTATCTAAATCATCACCTACTAAATCTTCAGTACCTGTATCACCATGAATATGTTTTGCCATTGGTATATCTTTTGGAGCATCTTCTTCAAAAAGATTGTTCAAATATAGTGATAATTTTCTAATAACTGACATAACTCTCTCTATTTTTTGTCTATTTATATCATTAAATTGCATTAATTCCATACCTTGGAATATATGAACATCTTCATTGTCTAAAAGAGTTTTCAAATCTTTTAAATCTAACTGCAATTGATTCATCTTCTCTAATTGTTCATTAAATTGTGAAACATTTGGAAATTTATCACATAAAAGATTCAAAAATGCCATTTGAGAAACTGCAATCTCTTCAAAACCTTTTATTTTTTTTCTAATGTCATTATTATTATCTAAAGCTAAACTTAATACATCAAAAATTTGTGAAACTTTTTCTTCAGAATCATTAGCAACTTGACTTAATTGGCTTACTACTTTTGTATCATTTTCAGCTGGAAAAGGAAAAACTCCCTCATTTATTTTTGAAGATGACCACTCTTTGACAATCTCATCTTTATCTATACTCTTATTTTCAGGTTCATCTTTTTTTGAACTATTTTGCTCTTTATTGTCTTCTTTAATAGAGCTTTCTGGATTTATATTTTCTATTTCGTTAAGCAAAGTGCCTATCTCTTCAATTTTACTATCTTTTGAAGAGTTAGTATTAGTTTGTTCACTTTGTATCGTACTATTTAAAATAGCTTCTAGTTCTTCTGTTTTAACATTTTCATCTAAACTTTCTTCAACTTTAATATCTTCTTTTGGTTCATCAGTTGGAATATCAATTCCACCCATTAAAGCCTCTATATCTTCTTGACTCATTCCCATAAGTAAACCTTTATTTGACTATTTTTTTAATACACCATCTAGTTTTTCTTTTAAAACCTCTGCGTTAAAAGGTTTTACAATATAGTTATTTACACCCGCTTTTAAAGCTGTAATAACCTCACTTTTACCACCTTCAGTAGTAATCATAATAATTGGAGTTTTTTGGTGTGTTCCTTCACTTCTAACTTTTTTAACCAACTCCAAACCATTCATATTTGGCATATTCCAGTCTGTTAGGATAATGTCATAATTTCCTTCAGTAAGAAGTTTCCAAGCTTTTAGTCCATCTTCAGCTTCATCGAAGTTATCCTTACTAAATCCTAGTTGCATTACAACATTTCCAATAATTCTTCTCATTGTTGAGCTATCATCAACTATTAGAATTCTCATTTTTTGCCTCTTTATATTAAAGTATTTCTATAAAGTATGCATTATATAAAAAATGTTTTAAATTTTTACTTAAAACTAAAACTATTAAATTAAATAGCTTTATCTTAATTTAATCCTTCTTTTAGTATAATCTAAGTTAATTTCAAAAATGGAGAATTCTATGATTAGAGGTCTTTATACAGCTGCAACTGGTATGAATGCTATGCAGCATCAAATTGATGTAACATCAAATAACATTGCAAATGTTAATACTACAGGTTTTAAACAAGATAGAGCAGAGTTTCAAGATCTAATTTATGAATCTTTAAACTATACAGCAGGTCAAACTACTATTGATACTATGAATCCAACAGGTATTGATGTGGGGCTTGGAGTAAGACTTTCAAATATTCAAAAAAATTTCACAGAAGGTGATTTAAAACCAACTGGAAATCCTCTAGATATTGCTATTGTTGGTAAAGGATTTTTTCAAATAGTTCTTCCAAGCGGAGAGATTGCATTTAGTAGAAATGGAAATTTTAAATTAGATGCTGATGGTAATGTTGTAAATGGAAATGGTTATTTACTAGAGCCACAAATTGTAGTTCCTGAGAATGTAAAAGATATAAGTATTGGAAATGATGGATTTGTAACAGCAAAAGATCCTCAAACTGGAGATACTATTGAACTTGGTCAAATTATTTTAGCAGATTTTATAAATCCTTCTGGTTTAACTCCACTTGGAGACTCTTTATTTTTACAAACTGATGCTAGTGGTGATGTACTAGAAGGTGAACCATTAACTGAACAGTTTGGTGGACTTAGACAATCTATGCTTGAAAGTTCAAATGTAAAACTAGTAAATGAGATGGTAGATTTAATTACTGCTCAAAGAGCTTATGAAGCAAACTCAAAAGCAATTACAACTGCTGATGGTATGTTGGATACTGTAAATAGATTGAAAAATTAATAATATTTAATAGTTATGAATTTTGAAGAGCTAAAAAAAAGAAGAGAGAGAAACCTAAGTAGGCACAAACTAAAAAAAAGAGCCTACTACCTAAAGAGTAAGCTTAATAAAGAGATAGATTACGAAGATGAATTAAAAGATGATGGCTTTTTGCTAAAGATGAAATCTATTGCAAAAAGTCAAAAAGAGTATATATTTAGTAGAGAGTCTATAATAAAAAATAAGATAAAAGAGTATCAAGAGAAAAAAAGAGAGTACTATGAGCAAAATAAAGAGAAAAGGCTTGAGTATGATAAAGAGTACAGAGAGAGAAAAAAAGAAGAGCTAAAAGAGTATAGAAGAAAATACTATGAAAAAATTAAAGAATCTAAATTTAAAGAGGATTAAATGGCTGAAGATATAAAAAACGAAGAAGCTTCTAATAGTGTTGATGAACAAGATAACAAAGAGAATCAAACTAATCATAGTTTAAATAAAGCAAATTTAATAAAAAAAGCTTTAATAGCTGGTATAGCAATCCTTGTTATATTTCTACTTATTATTTTAGTTTTAATACTAACTAAAAAGCCAAATAGTGTTGAAGAAACTTCTAGTACTCAAGTAGCAAGCCAAATTGAACAAAATATAGAAACTGCAGAGAATAAACAACTAAATGAAAATCAAACTGTCCAAAATGAAGAGAGTGATTTTAAATTTGACTTTAATAATCTTGAACCAGATAAATTAAATGAGCAGTTAGAGCTATTAACTAATAAAAGCTTAGAACAAAAAGCTTTAGAAGAGTTATCATTATTGGAAAAAGAAGAAAAAAAATCAAGTAATGCTTCATCTATTTTTGTTGAATCAAATGATTCTAAAACAGAAAATATTATAAATAGCACTCAAGAGAGTGTTAATAATGAAGTATTAGTTTTAAATGATGTTGAAGAAAAAAATATTGAAATCAATAGTGAAACAAAAGAGAGTGAAACTATAGAAAACAGTGATGAACCAATAGAGACTAAAACTATTTTAGAAGATGAAAAAGAAGAGCTTACCAATAATACGAAAAAAGAGATTGAGATATCAAAAGAGTCAAAATCTTTAATTGTTTTTGAGGATGAATCTAAAAATGAAGATACAAAAGCTTCGGATATTAATAAATATGAGTTTTTAAAAATAATAAGTGTTGCAAAAATAAAAGGAAATCTAAAAAAATCTTACTATGACAAAATTTATAACATAGATAGTTCTGTTTTGCTTTGTAGAGACTCATTAGGTAATATTGAGATATATTTTGGACCATTTAAAGATAACACGAAGCAAGAGAATCTTTTAAATAGACTCTTAGAAGCTGGTTTTAGTGAAGCATACAATCTAGAGATGGAAAAAGAAGAGTTTAATAAAAGATGCAACTACTAATTTCTTAAGAGTTTTCTAAAATATCAAAAGCATTTATAGCAAATATCTTTTTATTTTCAATATCAACTCTTTGAATAAAAGTTTCAAATATATGAGGAATTAAAAAGATTTTTGGAAGACCTTTTTCTACAAGTTGCGAATCTGTTTTAACTTCTAGATAATCATTTAATGGAAATCTGTGAACATCACTTACAACACCTAATTTTAAATTATCTTCATAAACTTCACATGATATTAAATCAAACCAAAAAAACTCGTTATCTTTTAATTTACAAAACTCTTTAGTCTGTTCAATCGTAGTGTACAACTCTGTATTTGTTAGTTTTTTAGCACTTTCCATATCACTAAAACCTTCAAAAGATACAAGATCTCTATCTTTTAAATACTCTAAGATTGTAAGTTGGAAATTTTTATTTGTAAGAAAAGTTGAGCCTTTTTTAAATTGCTCAGGAAAATCAGAGTCAATAAAAAGTCTTAAATGACCTTTTAATCCTACTGCTTTTCCTAATTTTGCTACATAAACCTTATTATTCATAAACTACTTTGCTACTACTTGGATTTTATAAGATACTCCATCTTTAGCCTTGCAACCATTTGCAATTGTTTTTAGAGCATTTATCATATTTCCATTTTTACCAATTAATTTACCAATATCCAAACTATTTACACTAAGAGTGATTAAAATAAAGTTCTCATCAACTCTCTCTTGAGAAATCTCAACATCTTCTGGAATTGAAACTATTAGTTTTGCATAGTTTTCTATAAAGTTTGTAATCATTTGATACTATTTTGAAGTTAATTTTTTAACTTTTTCTGATGGTTTAGCACCAACACTTAGCCAATAGTTATATCTCTCTTCATCAATTTTGAAAACTTGTGGCTCAACTACTGGATTGTAGTAACCAATTGATTCAATCCATCCTGAATCTCTTCTTTTTCTTGAGTCTGTTACAACTATTCTATAAAATGGTTTTTTGTTTCTTCCCATTCTTGTTAATCTAATCACTGTCATTGTTTTGTCCTTTTTTTAATTTATAGTGTTGAGCTTTAAACTCCAAAAAAGTTTATAGCTCAGCACTATTTTAAATTCTATCTTGGAATTTTCGGCATTCCATTTGGTCCCATTTGAGACAACATATTTGTAAAACCTTTCATTCCACCTTTGTTTGAAAGCTGTTTTGCCATTTTTGAAGCATTTTTAAACTGTTTTAAAATCTTATTTACCTGAACTTCACTTAAACCAGCACCTGCTGAGATTCTTTTTTTTCTACTAGGATTTAGTAAATCTGGATTTTCTCTTTCTTTTGGAGTCATTGAACTAATTAAAGCTTTAATTCTAACTATCTCTTTAGAGTTTTCAAAATCCATATCTTTTAAAGCTGGCATCATATTTGATAAGCCTGGAATCATTCCCATAATAGATTTTAAACTTCCAAGTTTACTTAACATTTGAAGCTGTTCTAAAAAGTCATTAAAGTTGAATTCACCTTTTTTTATCTTTCTACTTACCTCTTTTGCTTTTTTCTCATCTATTAAAGTAGCTGTTTTTTCAGCAAGTCCAGCAATATCCCCAAGTCCTAAAAGTCTTGAAACAACTCTATCTGGAATAAAAACTTCCAAATCTGGCATTTTTTCACCAATACCAATAAATCTTAATGGAACTTCTACTTGGTGAGCAATACTAAGTGCAACTCCACCTTTTGTATCACCATCATATTTTGATAATATAACTCCATCAATTCCAATTTTCTCTTTAAATGTAGTTGCTGTTTTTGTTGCATCATGACCTGTCATAGAGTCTGCAACATAAAAAATCTCACTTGGATTTATAGCATCTTTAACATCTTTAAGCTCACTCATAAGCTCATCATCAATAGCAAGTCTTCCAGCTGTATCTATTAAAACAACATCATAATGCTCTTTTTTTGCTTTCTCAACTGCAGCTTGTGCAATTTTTATAGGATTTTTCTCATTATCATCAAAATAGATATCAACATCAATTTGTTTTGCAATCTGTTTTAGCTGCTCAACAGCTGCAAGTCTTTGTAAGTCACAAGCAGCTACTAAAACTTTTTTATTTCTTAGTTTTAAATAGTTTGCTAATTTTCCAGTTGTAGTAGTTTTACCACTTCCTTGAAGACCTGTCATTAAAATTTTTGTAGGAGGAGTTGAAGAGAATACAAAACCTTGATTTCCATTTGCTGTTAAAACTTTTTCAAGCTCTTCTTTTAGAACTTTTATGAAGTTATCTTGTCCAATTCCAATATTTTTTACACCCAACTCAATATTAGTTAATAACTCTTTTGTCGTTTTATGGTGAACATCAGCTTTTAAAAATGCTTTTTTTAGTTCACTAATAGCACGACTTAATGATGCAACATCATCTTGATGTCTTATCTTATTTACAACACCTCGAATTGAGCTAGTTATTGAATCAAACAATTTTATACTCCATAATTTTAATTTTGAGATATTACATCTTTTTTGCTTTATTTTAGATTAAATAAAAGGATTATTTTAAGTAATTTTTTAGATTAGAAAAATAACCAAAGCCCTATTCTATGGACTTTTTACTTTTTTAAACCTTAAAATTAACTAAAATCATACACCTTGAACTCTTTTGGTTCTTTTGATTCGAAAATATAATCAAATATTTTTGTAACTTTTGAGTGAAGCAAAACCCTATTTACATTTGAAGCAGTTCTTCCATATAAACTATCTCCAATAATAGGAAATCCTAAAGCTGCTAAATGAACTCTAATTTGATGAGTTCTTCCACTCTCAATTACCACTTTAACTTTTGATTTATTTCCCTCTACAAGCATTGGAATAAGAGTTGTTTTTGCACTTTTTCCATGTTTGTCTATTTTTGATTTAGCCATTCCTCTATCTTTTGTAGTTAAAATTGGTTTATCAATTACTAACTCTTCGATAACTTTTCCCTCAACAATAGCAACATACTCTTTATAAACTCTATTTTGCACAAACTCTTTAATAGCTCTTTTTTGAAACTCTTCATTCTTTGCAAAAAGCATAACTCCACTTGTCTCTTTATCTAGTCTATTTAAAAGTATTGCATTTTCAAATTTTCTTGATACCTCATCTGCTGTTAAAAAAGCTGGTTTATCAACTGCTAAAATATCTTTATCTTCAAATATAACTTTTATTTTTGCAATATCTTTTACACTAAATTTAGTATCAACTCTTATCTCACCTCGTGCTATTAAAAGTTTTTTTCCAGAAACTGTTACTAAACCTTTATCAATAAGCTCTTTTGCCTTTGCATTTGAAATTCTCTCTTGCATTGCTAGAAGTTTATATGCTTTATCAAACTCTACTGCCATTTTTCTATCTCCTTAATTATAGGCTCAAACGAACCCTCTTTTGTAAGTTCTGGTTTTAAAAGAGTAGATGCTTTTTCAAGATACTCTTTTAACTCATTTTTTTCTATTAAATAGTAATTTTTAATGCACTCAAAAAGTGATTTTTGATTAAATATATTTTTACCACTTATTATAATATTTCCAAAATATGCTGGTTCTATTGGATTATGACCACCTACATTTGCAAATGCCCCACCAAGAATTGTAATATCACCAATAGAGTAGATATCATTTAACATTCCCATTTTATCAATTAAGATAATATCACTTGAAAAATCCTCTTTTAAACTATATTTATGAAAACTTATCTCTTTGTCTTTTATATAATCTTTAATTAACTCTTCAACTTTTAAAAATCTCTCAGGATGTCTTGGAACAACTATTAGTTTTCCATACTCTTTTTTATAAGAGCTCAAAACAAGCTCCTCCTCACCTTCATGTGTACTTGCTGCAACAATTACCTTTGAATTTGGTTTTTTTAAATCTAGCTTTTTTTGTGGAAGTTGTGCTAATTTTATATTTCCAATAACCTCAACATTTTTAGCCCCAAGCTCTTCTAATCTTTTTTTATCAAGTTGACTTTGTGCAAAAACTTTATCTATATTTTCAAAAATTTTTTTATAAAAAAACTTAAATCTTAAATATGATTTATAAGATCTATCTGAAATCCTTGCATTTATAAGTAAAGTTTTTGCACCTTTTCTTTTTGCAAATAAAAATAACATATACCAAAGTTCAGCCTCCATAACAACCAAAACTTTCTGTTTGCTTATCCAAAAAGGAAGGAAAATCTCAAAAGGAAGATATCTTACATTTTGGCTTACTGTTTTTGCCTCTTCAAATCCTGTATTTGTAATAACACTAATATTTGCTTTAGCTTCAAACTCTTCTATTAAAGGTTTTATAGCTTTAACTTCGCCCATTGAACATGAGTGAAACCAAATACCACTAAAATCAAACTTTGGATTATTTTTTAAAAAAAATTTTGAAGGAATTGCATCTTTATACTTATCTTCTCTTTTTTTATATAGTAAATATGGAGTCAATAATATATATGTAATTATTAAAATTAGATTATAAAAAAGGGTAAAGAGGCTCAAGCTTTAAGCCTCTTTTGTAACAGTTTCTTCTTCACCTTTATAAAGAATTCTTCCACAGTGAAGACAGTTTACAATCTCTTCACCTTTTATAACTTCTGCATAAGTTTTGTCGCTTATTTTCATAAAACATCCAAAACAAGCTTGTTGTTTTACAGGAACTACCGCTGTATCTTTTGCCCATCTTTTAATTTTTTCATAAAATGTTAAGATTTTTTTATCAAAATTTCCTAAAAGTTCATTTCTTTTTGCATAAACTACATCTCTATCTTTATTTATTGCTTCAATCTCTTGGTCAACAACAACTTTAATCTCTTCAATATCACTCTCTTCTGCTTTAAGTTTTGCTTGAAGCTCTTTTAAGCTCTCTTCTTTTGCAACTGTTAGTTTATCTAATCTTTCAATCTCTTCATTTGCAAAACTAACCTGCTCTTTTGCAATCTCTTCTTCAAGTTGTAAAGCTTTTAACTCTTTTTCATTTGTTACATCTTTATTTTTTTTAGCAATTTGATCTAGTTTTGTTTTTAACTCTGATAGATGAATATTGTTTTTTGTTCTTTTTGATTTTAGTTCATCAATCTCAAGATACACACTATTTATAGAAGTTTTTAATGCCTCTGCTGTCTCAACAAAAACTGCTAATTTTGCTTTTTGTTGCTCGATTTTTGGGTCAAATTGACTTATGCTTGTATCATATTTTGATAAAGTTACTAAGTCTTGTAAATACTTATTCAACGGTTTCTCCTTTAAAAAACTCAAATGGATTTTTTGAAGCTGTTATTATAGCTTTTAATTTATTTTTTTTCAAATACTGGCTTAACAATTGTTCTAAAAGTATATTAAAACTATTTTCACTCTCATAGTGTCTAATATCTATTAAGGACAAATCTCTTGCTTTTGCTTCCATTGCATCGTGATATTTAATATCACCTGTTATAAAGCAATCTGCTTTAACCTCATCTATTAAACTCATTGCACTTCCTGTACAAATTGCAATAGTTTTAATACTCTCTTTTGTTTTAACATATTTTAAATTTTTTAAATTTAATTTTTTTGATAGATAGTTTAATAACTCATCAAAACTCATATTGATTTCACAATTTGCAATAAACTCATTTTGATTAACTATTTTAAAACCTAAAATCTCTTCAACTACAAATCTGTTTAAATGCGTTTTGTCAATATTTGTGTGCATAGAAATTAGTGCAATATCTTTTTTTATTAACTCTTTTAAAATTTTAGTGCTATAAGTATCGTAATTAACTCTTTTTAATCCACTAAAAATCAATGGATGATGAGTTATAACTAAAGAGTTGGGTTTTAGACTTTTTGCAAGTTCTAAATCTAAATCCATACTAAGATACAAACTCTCAAAACTATCACTCATATTTCCTACAAGAAGTCCTGAGTTATCCCATTTTTCTTGTAGTTCAAAAGGTGAAAGCTCATTTAAGTAGTTATAAATATCTTCTATTTTCAATAAATTACTCCTATTGTTCATCTCACAACAATCTAGCTCATTTCATTCGCTACGATTGATACACTTCGTTAGTTCGCACCAGCCTTTTGTGAAAGTTCTTAACTTTCTGCAAAAGGTAAAAAATACTAAAAGAGTTAGCCCCTAACTCTTTCTTGACGCATTTTTTCCTGCTCTTTATACATAACAGCACAAGCTTGTGCAAGTTCTCTCACCTTTAAAATATAGTTTTGTCTCTCTGTAACACTTATTGCTTTTCTTGCATCTAAAGTATTAAAAGCATGACTTGCTATCATACATTGATCATATGCAGGAAGTGGAAGTTGTGCTTCTAAACAAGATTTACACTCATTAAATGCCTCTTCAAAATCTCTAAATAGTTTTGTTGTATTTGCTACTTCAAAATTATATTTAGAGAATTGATACTCTGCTTCTTTGTGAACATCTGCATAAGTTGTAATTCCATGCTTATTTTCATTCCAAACAATATCAAAAACAGAATCAACTCCTTGAAGATACATAGCAAGTCTCTCTGTTCCATAAGTAATCTCAACAGCAACAGGATCACAAGGAAGTCCTCCAACTTGTTGAAAATATGTAAATTGTGTAACTTCCATACCATCAAGCCAAACTTCCCATCCAAGTCCCCAAGCTCCTAGAGTTGGTGACTCCCAGTTATCTTCTACAAATCTAATATCGTGCCTGCTTAAATCAAGTCCTAAATACTCTAAAGATTGTAAATATAAATCTTGAATATTTTCTAAACTTGGTTTTATTAATACTTGAAACTGATAGTAACTTCCTAATCTATTTGGATTCTCTCCATATCTTCCATCTGTTGGTCTTCTTGATGGTGCAACATAAGCAACACTCCAAGGAGTTGAATCAAGACTTCTAAGCAGTGTTGCTGGATGAAATGTTCCAGCACCTGCAGCAATATCGTAAGGTTGTACAATATTACACCCCTCTTTTGCCCAGAACTCTTGAAGTTTTAATAACATTTGTGAAAAAGTAAGCATTCTATTTTATTCCTAACTCTTTATTTAATTTCTCTTTATCAAAGCCACAAATCCAACTATTTCCAATTAAAAAAACAGGTGCACCTTGACATCTTTTTTGACAATCATTTAAAGCTTTTTTATTTTTTGTTAAATCTATATGATTATATTTAAGATTTTTGCTCTTTAAGTATACTATAGCTTCTTTACACCATTTACAATTTGGAATAGTAAATAGTGCAATAGGTTTCATTTATAAAATTACTTCTATATCTTTTGAATCACTTTCAACTAATTTAGCTTTTACAACTCTATCTTCTTTTAATTTTGCAGCTAAATCTTTATCATTAATAGCTAAAATTTGCATTGCTAAATAAGCAGCATTAATTGCACCTGCTTTTCCTAAAGCAACAGTAGCAACTGGCATACCAGCTGGCATTTGAACAGTTGAAAGCATAGCATCCATACCATCCATCGCACCACCTTTCATAGGCACTCCAATAATAGGTTTTGTTGTAGTTGCTGCTAATGCACCAGCTAAATGAGCTGCCATTCCAGCTGCAGCAATAAATGCAACCACACCTTTCTCTTCTGCCTCTTTAACATACTCTTTTGTTCTTTCAGGACTTCTATGAGCTGAAGATATAATTAATTCATATTTTACATTAAACTGTTCAAAAGTATCAGCACAATTTTTCATAATATCATAATCAGATTTGCTACCCATAATAATCGAAATAAATCTCATTTTCTTATCCTATTTTTAAAATTTTAGATATACATTATATCAAAAATTTTCTAAGGTTTTTATAATATCTTCTATTTTTAGATTTCGCCACTCTTCAAACTTATTTATAGTTAAAGTATCATTTTCATAAATAAACTTTGATAAATTTTTTGAACTATCTTTTACATAGATTGTTTTAGTGTAGTTATAATATTTTAAACTCTCTTCATAATCTTTAAAAGTTGCTATACAAAGAGTTGGTATCATAAAAGCATCTGCTATATGAAGAGCTGAAGTGTATGCTGTTATTATCTTATCCATAGATGAAACAATATAGATAAAATCTTCTATTGTTTTTGAATATGTTGATAAATCTATATAGTTATCAGATTTTATTTTTGGATCAATTAAAAGTGTTGTTATAATCACATAATCATCTAATTTATCTATTAAACCTTTTAAAATTTCAATAGCAAAATTTTGAGGAATTGATTTATTTATAGTTGTACTATAAGGATGAAAAAGTAATAATTTACCTCTTTTTTTAGCATCAATAATTTTTTGACTTAAACCTTTTGATAATTCAAAATGTTCACAATTAAGTTCACTATATTTTTTAGAACTTGGAATTTTTTTATAATCAATTCCAAACTTATAAAGCCATGCATCTACTATGTTTATATCTAATATCTTACTAATATCTACACTATTATCAACAAAATAGTCATACTTACAAATAGTTTTGCTATTTATTGCAAGTGGATATACACCATTTATATATTTTTGAGTTTCATAAATACTTTTATCTCTTTTATAATAACTATTATTTGAAGCTTTTATAAAAATATCAAGCTCAACTTTTGAGTATATATTTTTTAACTCTTCATAAAAAATTCTAAGTGCAGCCATAGAGCTAATCATATCGCTAATTGTAGAGCCTAAACTTCCAATAAGTGCAACTTTAACAATTGGTTTGTGAAAACTATTAAGACTATATAAAAGCGAACTAGGTTTTATATCAAAAAAAATATTATCTTTGAACTCTTCTTTTATTTTATACTCATTTTCAAAACTAATCCCAATTTCAGTTGGAAAATTTGGATTAGTTTTTACGCTCTTTTCATTTAAAATCTTAGCAAGATATCTATTTTTATCAACTTTTGAAAAAATATCTTGTAAATCTTTGAAATCATCATATGTTGTAATATAAACCGTCTCATTTTCTAAACCAACTGGTGCTTTAAATCTATCATACTTTAGTATTGTACCATCTGTTATTTTTATATTTATACTATTTGTAACTCTAAAAAAAACCATATCTTATTCTACATTACTATCAATATTTTCTACTCTAAACATTGTTAAATAGGGTAATTTGCATGGAAGTTTTATTTTATTTACATTTCCACTATGAACACTTTCAAGCTCTTTATTATCTTGCGTTAGAATCTTTTTAAAATTTATATAATATAGTCCATTCTCTTTTTTAAACACTTTTCCAATCTCATTTTCACACTCATGTAGAACTGTGTTATGTGGAGTGAAAATTTCAATATCTTCATTTGGATAAACTTTATACTTGCAATAAAAATGCTCTTCATCTTCAGATACTAAACCTGTTACTTCAAATGAGCCTTTACTTAAAGCATAATCGTGATTTTGAGAATCTAGTTTTTCAAATGGCTTATGAATTAAATAAGCATCTGTAAACCCTCTATTTTTAGTTGTATGCAACTCTTTTTGATATTTTGAAGCATCAAATTTATTTTCATAATAATCATCAATTGCTTCTCTATAAGCTTTTGCAGTTACTGCTGCATAGTATGGAGATTTTGTTCTTCCCTCTATTTTCAAACTATCCACAGCACCACTATCAAGTATCTCTTTAATATGAGATGCAAGGTTCATATCTTTTGAGTTAAAAATATATGTTCCAACACCAGGTTCTTCTTCAAGTCTAAACAAGCTTCCATGCTCATCATTTCCAGCATAAAGTGTATATTCAAATCTACAATCATTTGCACAACTTCCACGATTAGGAACTCTTCCCATTTGAACAGCACTAATTAGACATCTTCCACTATATGCAAAACACATAGAACCATGAACAAATATCTCTATCTCCATATCTGGAAGATGTTTTTTAATCTCTATTACATCTTTTAAAGATATCTCTCTTGCTACAACAATTCTTTTAACTCCCATATCCCAAAAAACTTGAGCATCAAGATAGTTTAAAACATTTGCTTGAGTTGAAAGATGTATATCAATCTGGGGAGCAATCTCTCTACAAAGTCTTACAACTCCTGGAGCTGCAACTATAAAACCATCTGGTTTAAGTGCAGCCATAGAGGCTATATGTTTTTTTAATAACTCAATTTGAGCATTAAAAGGAAAACCATTTATTGTTGCATAAACTTTTTTTCCTCGCTTATGAGCATAATCAATTCCCTCTTTAAATGTCTCAAATGTAAACTCTTTACTAGCTCTAATTCTTAAACTAAAGTGGCTAACTCCACCATAAACAGCATCAGCACCATAATTTATTGCAATTTTTAATTTTTCTAAATTTCCAGCAGGTGAGAGCAACTCGACTTTTTGCTTACTCATAAAATTCCTTTGATTTTTTATATAATAAAATATTTAAATTTTTAGGGGATTGTATCTTTTTTTTGATAAATCTTAAGTTTTGCGACAAGCAAAGAGCTTTAGAAGCTCTCCCACTCATCATCAGATTTTGAAGCTTTAAACTCTTGTTTTGGTTTTTGCTCTAAGATTTTTACATCTTTAGCCTTTGTTACTATCTCTTTTGGTTTATTTGTCTCAGGTTTTGTTGTCTCTATATTTGAATTAACTTTTTTAGATATATTATCAATTTTAACTTGATCAAGTGATTTAAATACTTTAAAAATTGATGTATCAAGTTGTTTTGATAACTCTTTTAGTCTACTCTTATCAGAGTTCTCTTTACAATCCTCATTAATATACTCTTGAACACTTGTATGAACAAGTTCATGATACTCTTTTAAAGTTTTCCAATTTTGATTTTTAGTAAATACTAAACCATTTTTTTCTTGCTCTATAATCCATTTTCCTAAGTCACACTCTGTTGGTTTTGTTACACTCCAAGCAGTTTTTCCTTGACCAATTTTATCAAAGTTTGTAAGCTTAAATTTTACATGGTCATTTTTTAGTTTTGAAACTTTAAATACTAAATCTATATCTTCAATAATATTAGGATCTACTTGTTTAAATTTAGCTCTATCTGCTATTTTTAATAGATTGCTTGATAAACTTGATGCTTCACTTGCAAGATTACTTATAACTCTTGAAGAGCTAGCATTTACTTGAGTTACTCTATCAAGAACATTAATAGTATCATTTATTTGAAGTATTCCTATCTCTTCCTCTTTTGTACCTCTTGATACATCTTCTATTAAAACAATAGTCTCATCAATTCTTTTATTTAACTCTGTATAGCCAATTTTCATACTATTTGCTATCTCTTTACCTTCATTTGCTTTTGAAGTTGCTATTTCAACAATATTTTTAATCTCTCTTGCAGCTTCTGCACTTCTATTTGCTAGATTTCGCACCTCTTGTGCAACAACAGCAAACCCTTTTCCAGCTTCTCCAGCAGTTGCTGCTTCAACTGCTGCGTTTAGACTTAAGATATTTGTTTGGAATGCTATTTGATCAATTACCTCAATAGCTTCATTTATTGAACTAACCTCTTTATTAATTTGATCCATCGCGTCATTTGTTTTTGAAGCTAAAGTCTCACCTTGTTTTGATGATTTTTGAAGCTCTGAAGCCAAAATTGACATTTGAGAAGTCTTTTGAACACTTTGCTTAATAATAGATGTAATCTCTTCAATAGCAGCAGCTGTTTGCTCTAAACTTGCAGCTTGTTCTGTTGCTGAAGTTGATAACTCTTTTGCAGATTTTGAAAGAACTGCTGTATCATCATTTAATTTTGTTCCAGTTGATACTATCATTGATAAAAATTCAGATACAGTATGACCGATTAATTGAGTACTTGTAGCTAAAGAAGACATAATTCCATTTACTTTTGTAACATCAATTTGTGAGTTACTATCTGAGAAGTTTGAACTACCATATTCAACCAAAGTATTATTTAAAGTATTAAGATTTTGGTTAGTCTTTTCAATCATCTCATTTATAGAGTCTCTTAAGCTTTGAATTTGAGGATTTGAAGATGTTTTTTCAATTTTATATACATAAAATCCTTGAGATATTTTTTCAATAACCTCATCAACATTTGCAATTACTTTACCATCTTCTATATATCCTTCTTTTAATTTTTGAATATATCCATTAAAACTATCAACAATCTTTCCAATCTCATCATTTGATTTTTTCTTAATTCTATCAGTTTGTTCATTTCCACTTGATATATCATTTATTGCAATATCAAGCTCATCAAGTGGTCTTATAATTGCGTGATTTACTAAATAGCTATATATTAAATTAGCAATAAGCATAATTAACAAAGAGAACCCAATAATACTATATATTATAGAATTTATTTTGCTATTTGCACTAGCTTGCATTAAAGCAATCTCTTCTTCTATATCATCAACATAAGCACCTGTTCCAATTATCCAATCCCAAGGTTCAAACCTTTGAACATATGAAAACTTCTCTTTTGGATCATTTTTCTTATTTGGTTTATCCCAATAATATTTTACAAGTCCACCCTCTTTTTTCTCATTTGTAATTTTTGACATCTCTACAAATAATTTAGTTCCATAAGGGTCTGCATATGTGCTTAAATCTGTTCCATTTAGAGCTGGATTTGTTGGGTGGTGAATCATTTTTGGATGAGAATCATTTATCCAAAAATAGTCATTATTTGCATATCTCATATCAGATATTGTTTTTAAAGCCTCTTCTTGAATTCTAGCTGTAGCATTTTCAACATACTCACCAGTTCCAATAACCCAATTATAAGGAGCAAATAGTTTAACAAAAGAGACTTTTAATTGTGGTTCAGTAAATCCTGGTTTTGGCCAAACATAATCAATAAATCCCTCTTTATCTTTTTTAGCAATATCTACGAACTCTTTAAAAATCTGCTTTCCTTTTGGATCTTTGTAGTTATACATATCTTTATCATTTAAAGATGGATTTATTGGATGAATTAAAACAACTGCATCCAAATCATTAATCCAAAAATATCCAGTAGAACCATATCTAGTAGAGTTTACAATATTTTTTAATCTCTCTTTTAAAGCACTATCTGATATTGTATTTTTATATTTTTGATACTCACCTTCTAAAATAGTGAACAAAAACATAGTCTGTTTTTTAAGTTCATCTTCTAACTCAAGTTTAACTTTTTCTATATCAGTTCTTGCATGATATGCTTCAACTGTTTTCATAGCTAAAGATACATAATTTTTAAGCTCTTCCTCTTTTTTTGCATAAGCCTCTTTTTTATAGTTTTCAATTCCCTCATTTGAATACTCTTTTATAGAGTAAATAGCAACAAATGCAACTGCAAGTGAAATTATAACTATAGTAAGAATTGATAATATTAAAAGTTTAGCTTTTATTGATATATTATTTATCATCTTATCTCTCCATTTCAACAAATGTTTAATTATACCATTTATTATAAAAATTGTATAAAAATTAAGATTTTATTATATTTTTAGCAAACTCTATTGCTTCATTTGTAACATTTTCACCACTTATCATTCTTGCTATCTCATTTACTCTTTCACTATTATTTAACTCTTTTACTGTTGAAACTCCATTGATTTTTTCAACCAAAAAGTGTTGATTTGCACTTGATGCAAGTTGTATTTGATGTGAAATTGCAAATATTTGATAATTTTTACTTAAACTTATAAGAACATTTGCTATTGCTTCACTCTCTTTTCCACTTAAATTTGCATCTATCTCGTCTAAAAACAAAATTCCATTTTCACCAATATCAAGTTTTGAAATTGCACTTAAAAGTGCAAGTCTTAATCTGTTGTATTCACCAGAACTTATTGTTTGCAAAGATACTTGATTTAACTTAAAATCTATATAATCAACTCCACTACTATCAAGCTCTTGATTTTTTAAATCAATTTTTGCACTACTTAAATATAAAAATTCTAAATAGTAATTTACATCTTTTTCAAGTCTTATTAATCCCTCTTTTCTGTAATCACTCATCTTATTTGCTAAATCTAAAACATAAGTTTGCAAAGATTGATATTTTTTCTCTAAATCACTCTTTTCAAAACTAATATTCATATAACTATCTAGCTCTTTTTGTTTTTGCTCTTTATACTTAAGAGCATCTTCTATTGAACCAAATTTTTTTATTAGATTTGATATTTTTTCAATTCTATCAAGAGTTGATTCAATATCAATATCTTCAAGTTCTCCTAAAGTGTCATTAGATTTTTCTAAAATATTATTTAGCTCATTTATAGCTTCATCAAAAAATGCACTATTTATCTCTAAAATTTCTAAAAGTTCATTAACTCCACTAACATGCTCAAATATTTTTGTAGCTTTTAAACTAGCTTTCTCTATCTTCTCTTTTTTTGCAAGAGCTTTTTTTAGACTATTTAACTCTTCATACTCATTTAATTTTGGATTTATCTCTTCTATTTTTGATATCTCAAATCTTGCAAACTCTTTTAAATCTTCTAACTTTTTCTCATCTTCATTTAATTTATCTAATCTCTTTTTTATCTCAACAAGTTCTTTATAGTTATTTACAAAATCATCTTTAAGTACTTTAAATCCACTAAAATTTTTACTTGCATACCTATCTAGAAAATCTATTAAAACTTCACTTTTAAAATCACTTGTATCTTTTAAACTTAAATATTTAATTATACTATTTGATATCTCACTTAGTGATTTTTTTGATATGCTTTGATTGTTTAGAAAATATCTTGTTTTATCTTTTTTAATACTTTTGAAAACAATATCCTCTTCAAAGTTTATATCAAACTCTTCATTTTTTATTTTTGAATTATTTATATTTAGCTCAGCTAACTCACTTTTTATCTCATTTAATCCAAAAAGTGCTAAAAACTCTTGCATTAAGATAGATTTTCCAGCTCCACTTGGACCTGTAAAGATATTTAATCCACTATTAAACTCTAATTCAAGCTCTTTAAAACTTAAACAATTTTTTATATAAACTCTTGTAATCAAACTTAGTTACCCCATCTTAATTTTTCACTTAAAACTTTAAAAAAGTCTCTTTTTGTTCTATAAAGCATCTTTGCACTCTTTTTTGATATTTTAATATTTACAATCTCATTTTGCTTTAAATCGTACAAATCTTGACCATCAACTATAACAGTCGCTTCATCACTTGGTGTTTTAAACTCAATTTCAAAATCAGCTGGTACAACTATTGGTCGTTGAGTTAGTGAGTGAGCTGCAACTGGAGTTATTATAAATGCATTTGTAAGTGGATAAACAATAGGACCTCCAACAGATAAATTATATGCAGTTGAGCCACTTGGAGTTGATACTATTAAACCATCACCATAATATGTATTAAACTCTTTTTTATCAATTTTTGCTTTTATCTCAAGCATTGAAGATAGATTTTTTCTAGATATTACTATATCGTTAAATGCTATAAATTTTTTATCTCCTATTTGTGCCTCTATCATCATTCTTGGTTCAATTTTATAATCATTTATTAGCAAATCTTCAATAAAAGATGGTAAATCTTCTAGTTTTAAATCTGTTAAAAACCCCAAAGTTCCTAAATTTATTCCTAAAACTGGAAGATTATATTTAAAAGATTTTCTAACTACTCCAAGAAGTGTTCCATCTCCTCCAATAGAGATTAAAAAATCAGATTTTTGGCACATTAAATCAAAATCTAACCCATTTTGAGAAATCATTTGTGCACTACTTTTTTCTAAAATCAAATCTATATTTTTGTCCAAAAATAGTTTTTCTACTTTTAAAAAAGCATCTTTTAATTCTGGACTATTTGGTTTAAGAACTACACCAATATTTTCAATTTTTTTTAAGTGTTCGCAACTTTTTTCTAATCTCAATTCATCCAACTTTTTTTAAATTTATATGAAAAATCAATTGTATTAAATATCTCATATAAATCTAATAAAAAAAGGGAATATGCAAAAGCACATCCCCTTTTAGAAAAACTTAATTTTTTAAATTATCCATTTCTTTTTTTAATAATCTCTTCAGATACATTTCTTGGAACCTCTTGGTATGAATCAAACAACATTGAGTATGTTGCTCTACCTTGAGACATAGATCTTAAATCTGTTGAGTAACCAAATAGTTCTGATAATGGAATCATAGCAGTAACAAGTTTGATACCTGCTCTGTCATCCATAGATTGAACTTGTCCTCTTCTTTTATTACAATCTCCAATAACGTCTCCCATGTACTCTTCTGGAGTCTCAATTTCAACTTTCATCATTGGCTCAAGTAAAACAGCACCTGCAGCTGCACTTCTACAACCTTGTTTGAATCCCATTGAAGCAGCTAATTTAAACGCCATTTCAGATGAGTCAACTTCGTGGTAACTTCCATCATAAAGTGTAACTTCAATATCAACCATTGGGTAACCAGCTAAGATACCACCTTGCATTGCTTCAAATGCACCTTTTTCAACAGCTGGAACATACTCTTTTGGTACAACCCCACCTTTAATTTCATTATTGAATTTAAATGTTGGTTCACTTCCAGCAGGAAGAGGTTTAATCTCTAAGTAAACATGTCCATATTGACCTTTACCTCCAGATTGTTTTGCATATTTGTACTCTTGTTTAACAGCATTTCTAATAGTCTCTCTATATGCAACTTGTGGAGCACCAACTTCAGCTTCAACTTTAAACTCTCTTTTCATTCTATCTACAAGAATTTCAAGGTGTAATTCACCCATTCCAGAAATAATAGTTTGACCTGTTTCTTCATCAGTATTTACTCTAAATGATGGATCTTCTTCAGCAAGTTTTCCTAAAGCAATACCCATTTTTTCTTGGTCAGCTTTTGTTTTTGGCTCAACAGCAACACTAATAACTGGATCTGGGAAATCCATTCTTTCTAGAATTACTGGATCTTTTTCGCTTGCTAGTGTATCACCTGTAACTGTATCTTTAAGACCAACAACTGCACCAATTTCTCCAGCATAAAGTTCTTTAACCTCTTCTCTTGAGTTTGCATGCATTTTAAGTAATCTTCCGATTCTCTCTTTTTTCATTTTTGTAGAGTTTAATACATAAGTTCCAGACTCTAAAATTCCTCTATAAACTCTTGTAAATGTTAATTGTCCAACAAATGGGTCAGTCATAATTTTAAATGCTAAAGCTGCAACTTCACCTTTATCAGTTGAAGGAACTATTACAGCTTCACCATCTTGAGTTTCACCTTTAATATCAGCAACCTCTGTTGGAGCTGGTAAATACATAGCAACAGCATCAAGAAGTGGTTGAATACCTTTGTTTTTAAACGAAGTTCCACAAACCATAGGAGTAATTTCCATAGCTAAACATCTTTTTTTAATTCCAGCTGTGATTTCCTCTTCAGTTAACTCTTCGCCACCAAGGTATTTATCCATTAACTCATCACTTGACTCAGCAGCAGCTTCTACAAGTTTTTCTCTGTATTCAGCAGCTGTATCAACTAAATCAGCAGGAATATCTTCAATTTTATACATCTCACCTGGTTGTGCATCAAGAGTATAAGTATAAGCTTTCATTTTTACTAAATCAACCATTCCTCTAAATTGGTCTTCTGCACCAATTGGAATTTGAAGTGGAACTGGATTTGCTTTTAATCTATCTCTTACTTGATTCATAACATTAAAGAAGTTTGCACCTGTTCTATCCATTTTGTTTACATAGATAATTCTAGGAACTCCATACTTATTTGCTTGTCTCCAAACTGTTTCAGATTGTGGTTGAACCCCACCAACTGAACAAAATACTGCAACAGCACCATCAAGAACCCTCATTGATCTCTCAACTTCAATAGTAAAGTCAACGTGACCTGGAGTGTCAATGATATTTATTTGTAGTTGCTCATTTGTTTTTGGGTGATTCCAAAAACAAGTTGTAGCAGCAGAAGTAATTGTAATACCTCTTTCTTGCTCTTGCTCCATCCAGTCCATTGTTGCTGTACCTTCATGAGTCTCACCAATTTTGTGAGAGATTCCTGTATAAAAAAGAATTCTCTCAGTACTTGTTGTTTTTCCTGCATCAATGTGTGCAGCAATACCAATATTTCTAACTCTATTTAAGGGTACTTTTCTTGCCATATTTAATTCCTACCATCTGTAGTGTGCAAATGCTTTATTAGCCTCTGCCATTCTATGTACATCTTCTTTTTTCTTAAAAGATGCTCCTCTTTCGTTTGCAGCTTCGAATAGTTCGTTTGCAAGTCTTTCTACCATTGTTCTTTCATTTCTTTTTCTTGAAGCATCAATAAGCCATCTTAGTGCTAAAGTTTGTCTTCTTACAGCTCTAACTTCAACAGGAACTTGGTATGTAGCTCCTCCAACTCTTCTACTTCTTACTTCTAAAAGAGGTTTAACATTCTCTATTGCTCTTTCAAAAAGTTCAATACCTTTTTCTTCACCTCTTTTATCAAGGTTGTCAATTGCACCATAAAGGATTTTTTCTGCAACAGATTTTTTACCATCTAGCATAATTGCATTAACAAATTTTGTAATAACTTTACTATTGTAGATAGGATCAGCCATTACTTCTCTAACTGGAGCTTTTCTTCTTCTCATTTTCTATCCTTCTACTTATTTTTTAACTTTTGGTCTTTTTGTACCATATTTAGATCTAGATACAGTTCTGTTATTAACTCCAGCACTATCTAACGCACCTCTTACAATGTGGTATTTAACCCCAGGTAAATCTTTTACTCTTCCCCCTCTTACTAACACAATTGAGTGTTCTTGAAGGTTATGACCCTCTCCACCGATATATGAAATAACTTCAATTCCAGTAGTTAATCTAACTTTTGCAACTTTTCTTAAAGCTGAGTTAGGTTTTTTTGGAGTTGTTGTATATACTCTTGTACATACTCCTCTTCTTTGTGGACATTTTTTTAAAGCTGGTGATTTTGATTTCTCAACCACTTTTTTTCGCTCTTTTCTAATAAGCTGTTGTATAGTAGGCATTTCTTTCCTTTATAATATTTGGTTTGAGTAGCTATAGCCCTACTCATGCTTCTCGTAATTTTCAAAATATATTTGAAACGATACTACCATTCTAGGAAACCTTTGAGTGTTTTCTAAAAAAGTTTTGCATTATATCTAATTGCTCTTAAACTTTACTTTATTAAAATATTCAAAACTAGATATTTTAATCTAAAATCTATTTATAAAACCAGTTTTAGGATAGATTATTATCTCTTTTTCATAATTATTATCTGAAGTAAATTTTATAAAACAAGGTTTTGTTATCTCATATTCATAAGTTTCATTATCAACATTTGATAATCTTGAATATACTCTTCCATCTTCACCAAAAGAGATTTGTCCAAGTGATGTTGTACTATTACAAGATATATCTACACTTTTTACATTGTAGTTTCTTAAAAGTGTAAAAGAGCTATATTTATCATCATCTTTACAAAAATTTGAATTTGTAATATATCTATTTGTTAGTGGGTCTTTTAAAGCTTCCTCTTTATTTGCATGACTTTTTTCATTTATATCAGTATAAATTGAGATATAAACTCCACCACCTTCGTTTTCTCTGCATCTTAAAAATTTCATTGTCCATCTTTGTTTATGCCAAGTAGAATTTTCTAAATCCGTTTTATCATCAATTAAAGCTTTATATCTTAAAAAATTAAGATATAACTCTATTTTAGAGACAAATAGATTAAATTTATAAGTTGAATCTTTTATATAAATAGTTGAATAAATTATTGAAAATATAATTAAAATTATAATAAGTTCTAAAATAAAAAATGACTTCTTCATAGTTTTTTAAGGTAAAAAGTCAGCATCTCTTTACCAAAATATGTTATTACAATTTTTTCATCATAATTATAAAATTCATGTGAAGATAAAAAATAATCCTCTTTATCACCAATTTTATAAAATCTTAATCTCAAAGCTAAAACTTTATCACTAGTAACAATATTTTCAACTCCTCTTGATTTTAACTCATTTGCCAACTCTTTTGCAAAATGGTACTCATTTGCAAAGTGTTTTGTTGGTTTATCTAAAATTAGATAAAGTGGTTTATTTACAAAAGTAAACAGAACATTTAGAAATAGAAAAAATAGTACAAAATAGGCAAAAATATTGTAATTTCTTCTAAACTCTTTTAATCTAACTCTATATGCGTGAAAAAATATAACCATCATTGAAGGTACAAAAATTACAACAAATGGAGCAAAATCTTCAATATAAACTTTTTGTCTAAAAGATAATATTATTGACAATACCAATGCTGTAGCACTTATATACCAGATTAAATCAACTTTTTTATTTACAGCTGTTCTATATATTGCATACAAAAAGTATAAAAATAGTATTGGAGAAAAGATAGCTGCATATATTCCAAATGTATCAAGCAAAAACCCTTTTGGAGTCCCTTCAACTGTGAATTCATAAACGAAAAATGAGATAATTGCTAAAGCCAAAGATATAGACATAAGCTTTTTATCACTATCTCTAAATGAGTATAAAAATAGTGCTACAAACAATATAGCAAATGAGTTATCAACTAAGAGTAAAAATGGTAAAAGATAGTATAGATGTTTATTATAAGTTTTATAATAGTAGATATATACAAGTGTGAAAAATGTAACAACTATTGCACTATTTACAAGAATGGCTGCACTTAAAAGTCCAGGTAGAAATATAAAAATTAAAATTGTAATAAATCTATCTTTTGGTAGCTTAAAGTAATCATCTGTAATTTTATACATTAAAATTACACTTAAAAAATAGAAAATTACAAAAGGAAATCTAAGTGCTAAATCATTTTGTCCAAAAAAAACTGTAGATATTTTTATTAAAAGTGTTAAAACAGAAAAATTTTCAAAGTAGTTTAGAGCCTCTTTATATGAGATACTTAATACATCATTTACTTGAATAAACATCATAAATAAAATGAAAGCTAGAACAATATAAAAAAGAGTGCTATAGGCTACTTTTGAAAACATAATTTAAACCTTTAAAAAATTTTCAAACATCTTATGTCCATATTCGCTTAATATAGACTCAGGATGAAATTGTACTCCAAAAACATTTTTATCTTTAATCTCTAAAGACATAATCTCATCATCATCCAAACTTTTTGAAGTAACTATTATCTCTTCTGGAAGATTTTGTTTTTCAACTATTAAAGAGTGATATCTTGTTTGTGTAAACTCATTTGGTAAACCATCAAATATCTTTGTATCTTTTAATACTTTTATTTTTGAAGTTTTTCCATGCATCAAATTTTTTGCACGAACTACTTTTGCTCCAAAAGCTTGTGCTATTGCTTGATGTCCTAAACATATACCAAAAATTGGTTTTTTGCCACTAAAATATTTTATTACATCTAAACAAACTCCAGCTTCATTTGGAGTAGCTGGTCCTGGAGAGATTATAATTTTACTTGGATTTAACTCTATAATCTGCTCTAAAGTTAACTCATCATTTCTTACTATTTTCAAATCAGCTTTTAGTTCTAAACAGTATTGAACAATATTGTAAGTAAAGCTGTCATAATTATCAATCATTAAAATCATAAATTTATTTTCCTATTAAAAAATGTGTTATTATACCAATTATTTATAAATTTAAATAAAAAATATCTGATAATCATTCTTAATACTAAGTTACTTCAAAGCTTTGTTACTATAATATTTCGAAATTTCAAAATAGATATAAAAAAAGGAGATAAAATGTTTAAGAAAATAGCGCTAGTTTCAATATTTTTTTCATCAATACTTTTTGCTTCAAATGAAGTAAATGTATATTCACAAAGACACTATGATTCAGATAAAAAGATATTTAAAGATTTTGAAAATAAAACAGGAATTAAAGTAAATCTTGTAACTGCAAAAGCTGAAGAGCTTGTTTCAAGACTATCAATTGAGGGTGCAAATAGTCCAGCTGATATTTTAATAACTGCTGATATTGGAAATTTATATTTAGCAAAACAAAGAGGATTAACTCAAAGTGTTAGCTCAAAAACTTTAAATGAAAATATACCAACTCACTTAAGAGATGAAGATGGTAACTGGTTTGCAATTACAAAAAGAGCTAGAATTTTTGTTTATAATCCAAAAAATGTTAATAAAGCAGATTTGGGTGACTATTTTAGTATTACAAAACCACAATTTAAAGGAAAAGTAATAACTAGAACATCAACTCACGCATACAATAAATCTCTTATGGCTTCAATTATTGCTCATCATGGAGAAGAGAAAGCTTTAGAGTTTGCAAAAGGGCTTTCAGATAATTTTGCAAGAAATCCAAAAGGAAGCGATAGAGATCAAATTAGAGCTGTGGCATCTGGTGAAGCTGATATTGCTATTGTAAACTCTTATTATCTTGGAGTTATGGCAAATAGTGAAGATAAAATAGATGCACAAATTGCAAAAGAGTTAGCCATATTTTTCCCAGCTCAAGAGACAACAGGAACTCATATAAATATCTCAGGAGCTAGTATTACAAAGTTCTCTCCAAATAAAGATAATGCTATAAAATTAATTGAGTATCTAACAAGTATTGAAGCTCAAGGCGAATTGGCTCAAGGAAATTATGAATACCCTGTAAATCCAAAGGTAAAACCAGCTGGAACAGTTGCTTCTTGGGGAGAGTTTAAAGAGGATACAATTCCTTTAAATGAAGTTGGAAAATATACACAAGAGGCTGTAGAGATAGCTTCTAAAGGAAGATGGAGATAAAAAGTTTTAAAAAATACTTAGCCCCAATTTTGGGCTTAAGTATATCATTTCCTATTATTATATTAATACTTTACTTCTTTATAAATAGCTCTTTTTCTAAAACTTTTTTAGAAGATGGTTATATTTATGAATATAGTAAAAATAGTACCATATTACTTATTGGTACACTTTTTGGTGTACTAATTTTAGGAACAATTACCTCATATTTAAGTGCAAGATTTACATATTTTGGAAGCAAGTTTTTTGCTTTGTGTTTTGTACTTCCTTTAGCATATCCAGCTTATATTTTAGGTTACACTTATGTTGGATTTTTTGAGTATAGAGGAATATTTTCTCAAATATTTTCAAATCCTGCTTTAAAAGTTGATATCTTAAATATGTATGGAGCAATTTTTATATTCTCAATTGCAATGTTTCCTTATGTTTATATCATGGCAAGAGTATCTTTTGGCTCTATTTCAAAATCTATTTTTGAACTTGTATCTTTACAAAAAATAAGTTCTACAAAAGCCTTTTTCAAAATATATCTTCCACTTGCATATCCAGCACTTTTTGGTGGAGCACTGCTAGCACTTATGGAAACTTTAAGTGATTATGGAACAGTTTTATATTTTGGAGTTGAGACTTTTAGTGTTGGTATTTTTAAAAGTTGGTTTGGACTTGATGATTTAGTTGGAGCTATAAATGTAGCTATTGTTCTTCTTATTTTTGTATTTTCACTTCTTTTAGTAGAGTACAATATTAGAAAAAAACTTCGTTTTTCAAGCTCAACAAATAGTAGCGAAAAAGTATCAAAAATAGAGCTAAAAGGAAAAGAGAACTTTTTTGCATTTTTAATCTCTTTTATAGTTGCTTTAATTACTCTTTTTATTCCAACATCTATTTTAATTTATTGGGCATTTTTAGATATTTTTACACTTGATTTTACAGCATTTGAGTATCTATTTAATACTTTAAGTTTAAATATAGCTTCAAGTTTGTTTATAATATCTTTAGCATTTTTAATAGTATATTTTTTAAGATTTTTCCCAACAAAAATATCATACGCAACTCATAAATTATCAATGCTAGGTTACTCAATTCCTGGAGCTGTTGTTGCTGTTGGATTACTTATTATCGCAAATTTTATAGATAGAAGTTTAGGAGTGATGTTTTTTGGTGGCTCATTTATAGTGTTGATTTTTGCATACACTACAAGATATTTTGCAGCAAGTGTTGGAAGTGTTGAAAACGGTTTTAGCAAAATTCCATCATCTATTGATGATGTATCAAGAATATTTTGTGAAAATGAAGCCAAATCAATATTTAAAATCTATCTTCCAATATTAAAACCGTATTTATTAAGTGGATTTTTAATTTTGTACATAGATATTGCAAAAGAGTTACCAGCAACTTTGATTTTAAGACCATTTAACTTTGATACTTTAGCAGTTAGAATTTATGAATTAGCAAGTAATGAGATGCTTTATAAAACAGGTTTCCCATCACTTATTTTAGTAACCACTACTGCAATTGCAGTTATATTTTTAGCTTATAAACCAAAAAGAAGAAAAACAAAATGAAAAAAATAGTTGAAATAAAAAATTTAAGAAAAATATTTTGCAAAGGTGATATTTGTGTTGCAAATAGCATAAATTTTGATTTATATGAGGGTGAAATATTCACAATTTTAGGAACAAGCGGAAGCGGAAAAACTACTTTTTTAAGAATGTTAGCAGGACTTGAAAAACCTGATAGTGGAGAGATAAAAATAGATGGTAAAGTTGTTTTTGATAATAAAACAAATATAGAACCAAACAAAAGAGAAACTGCAATTGTTTTTCAAAATTATGCTCTGCTTCCTCACTTAAATGTAGCTTCAAATATAGTTTTTGGAAGCAATGCTAGTAAAGATGAATTAAAAGAGATTTTAGAAAAAACAAAACTAAAAGGTCATGAAAATAAATATCCACACGAACTAAGTGGTGGACAGCAACAACGAGTTGCACTAGCACGAGCTTTGATAAACAAACCAAAAATTCTTCTTCTTGATGAACCTTTAAGCAATATTGACACAGAGCTTAGAAATATTTTAAGAGTTGAGTTAAAAGAGACAATAAAAGAGTTTAATATAACTGCACTATTCATTACTCACGATAAAGAGGATGCCTTTTTCTTATCTGATAGAATTGCTATTATGAATGGTGGTGATATTTTGCAAACTGGAACTTGCAAAGAGCTTTATAATAGACCAGTTGATCTATATTGTGCAAACTTTTTAGGAAAAGTTACAAAGATTGATGAGAACTTATATATAAGACCTGAAAATATAAAAATATCAGATGATGGTGATATTGAAGGTGTTATAAAAGAGATAATTTTTTATGGAAACTTTTATGAAGTTGTTGTTTTTGCAAATAATCAAGAGTTTTTAATACATAGCTTTGATGATACAATTGAAGTTAATCAAAAAGTAAAACTAAAACTTGAAAATAGAGTTATAAGATTTTAATCTTTTTCAATTTCTACAAATTTCTCTGTTTGAACATCAACTTTTAACTTTTTTGTATGCCTTGCATGCCCAAGTTAATTCATCTTAACAATTTTTAAAATTCATCTACTAAGTATTATTTTGTTAGGATTTTACACTAAGCTTACGAAGGAGAAAAATGAATTTAGAGATAAATTACAAAACTATATATAAACTATTTGTAATAGGGAGTAGATTTAAGTAAAATGTTAAAATCCTTTATGAAAAATATGCTATTTGTTTTTTTTTCTTTTATATTTGTCTCTTGTTCTTCTAAAATACCTTCTGTAAAGGAGAGAACGAACAGTGCTTTATCTTTGGCTTCAAAAAATAGTTTAGAAGAACTTATTATAAATAACACAAGTTTTAATATCTTCTCTTTGCAATCCCAAAGTATAAATTGTGAAAATAGAACTTTGAATATCTATATAGAAGGAGATGGTTTAGCTTGGATAAGTAAAAATCAAATTTCATTAAACCCAACACCAATTAGTCAAACAATTTTAAAACTATTATCTCTTGATAACAATAAATGCAAAGTATATCTTGCTAGACCTTGCCAATATGTAGAATCTTCAAATTGTAAACAAGAGTATTGGACAAATAAGAGATTTAGTAATGAGATAATAGATATTTTTGATGAAGTCTTAAATAATTTAAGAACTAAATATCAAAATAGAGATTTTAATCTTATTGGATATTCTGGTGGTGGAGCAGTTGCCACACTTTTAGCTTCAAAAAGAGATGATATTAAAAATCTAATTACAATAGCTGGAAATTTAGATATAGATAAATGGGTAAATATTCATAATATTTCAAAACTAGAAGGTTCTTTAAATCCAGCAAATTTTACTTCAACTCTTGAAAATATAAAGCAGATTCACATAATAGGAAATGATGATAAAATAGTTCCAAAAGAGATATTTTTATCTTATTTTTCAAAGTTTAGTAATAAAAAAAATATAGAGTATATTTATACGAATTCAAATCATAGTTGCTGTTTTGAAACTACTTTTAAAGAAGTTTTAAACAAAATAGAAAAATAGACTAAGGCTAAAAAGCCTTAGTTTAAAATACTAAAATTTATATCTATAGTTTAAAGCTAAACCATGATTAGTATATTTTGAACCTTCACCTTGGAAGTTGTATGAAAGATTGATATTATTTTGATTATTTACATCTACATCATACCCTAAACCTGCTACATATTTCCATCTTCCATTATCTATACCTTTTGTATCAAAGCTATTTGATGGAGCTGCTGAAAAAGATGATGTTACAATATTATTATCGTTTTTAAAATCATAGCTAACACCAGCCAAAGCAGTTATTTTTGAGAAATCATTTATTTTATAACCCATATTTAATTCAGCATTTCCCAAAAGCTCTGAAGAAGTAAATTTATTTGTAGTAATATTTGCACTTGAACCCGTTTCACTATAGTTAGGATTTGAGTAGTGTTTATATGTAACTCCTAATTTTGGTTCCATGTGAAGTGATTCATTTATATTAATTTTATGTCCAACACCTAAATCAAGAGATAAAATTTTTGTAGTAAACTTTGCATTTGCTTGAGTTCCATCAAATAAATCTCTTTTGCTATCATTTTTTTGCCAAGTATATGCACCTTGATAGTAAATAGTTGTTTTATTATCTTTTAGAAGATTGTTTCCATAAAGAGCTAGTGAATAAGCATCTACATTTGTTTTTTGACTTACGCCATTTATATCAACATTTGCATTTGTATAAAATAATCCTGTTCCAAGAAGCTGACCATCTTTGTACTCATTTTCATATCCAAGACCTAGTCCATAAGTTTTTAAATCAAAACCATTGATACCATCTTTCTCTTTTTGCTCTCCTAAAGAACCATATAATTTAGTCCAAAGAGTACTATTTCCTAAAACCATCTCATCTCCTGAGTTTGCTCCACTTCCAAGTCTGCTAGAGATAACATTTGATACAGATGATGATATTTGAGAAGAAGTATTTGAAATAGCTGCTGCTATTGTAGGAGTTAATGTATCTAAGGCTCTATTTAAATCTGCTGCATCTAAAGGATCCAATTTTGCAACTAAACTACCAAATGTTGGATCATTTCTTAGCTTAGTAAGAACTTGCGATACATTTGTAGCATTTCCTTGAGTATTTCCAGCTTCTTCAAAAGCGTTTACTTTGCTTACTACTAAATCTATATATTTTACATTATTATTGGCAGCCGAAGGTTTTACTTCTACCTCTTCAAACTCTAGTGTAGCAGAGTTTACTTTTAACTCATTTATAGTTAGGCTATTTGTAGCTGATATAACTTGCTCTAGTTTATCGCCTTTTACAAAAGCTTTTGAACCAGCTTCAACTCTTACATTTAGTTTTGAACCTGCATTAAAAGTAGCATTTTCTGTGAGTATTTGAGTATTTTCTATTTTACTATTTGAGTTTTTAAAAGCACCAATTTCAATTGTTCCAGAGTTTGTAAAATTTCCAAAATTTGGTTGAAAAGATATAGTTTGTTCTCCATTTCCATCATTATCATCAAAAGTTCTAAATGTTTTTGAGTTAGCATTATATGGTAAATAGATAGAACCTTTGTTATTAAAAGTTGTATCTCCATATAGAATAACACTCCCGTGTATTTCCCCACCAGCTTTATTCAATACAGTTGATTTATCTGAATTTACAAATAAAATAGCAACGGCCTCTTTATCTAATTTATTATTTATTGTTGATTTTATTGTTCCACTATTCTCAAGAATTAAACTATTAGCCTCTTCTATAGAGATAGCTTCTGCATAAGCCTCAAGTTTTTCATTTTCTTTATTAGAATTTACTAAAATACTACCATTATTTTCAATTGTACTTTTATTTGAATGATCTATTATGATAGCAAAAGAATCTGCAAAACTTTCATCTTCTGAATTATTTATTACAGTAGAATTTGCTTCTATTGTTCCTTTATTTATAATTTGTGAATTGTTTAAAGAATCTAATTCCATTCCTGCTGAATCAGCAATTACTCCTTCTGAGCTTACAGAAATTGTTCCATTATTAATAATTTGAGAATCATTTATATTAAAGTCATAAGATGTTATTCCGTATGATGATACTAATTTTCCTTTTGACGATACTAAAATATCTTTATCATTTATAATTTCTGAATTATTAAAATTTAAATTTCTATTTTGAGAAGCGAACCAACCATCTAAGTGAATACCCTGTAAATATAAATCATCTCCAGTTGCTTTTAAGTTTATAGTACCAGTATTTTTTATACTAGAAGCTTGTGCATCTCTTACAGCAATTCCATTTAATGTTGCATCAGAGTTTAAATTAGAGATAATATTACCTTTGTTTTCAACTCTTGAATTTACTAAATTTGAAACATCTATTCCATTTATATTTACATCATTACTGCTATCACCTAAAATATTTATATTCCCATTATTTATTATTTGAGAATTTTCTATTTCCTTTGCATTTATTGCAGTCCAATCATCTATAATATTTAATGAAGAAGTATTAGTAAAACTTGAACTTTCAGAATTTTCAATATCAAGTCGATTATTATTATTACCTTTATTAATTAATTGGCTATTATTGCTCAAATAATATGTATTTATTTTATAATTATTATCTATCTCTAAAGTTTGATTGTTTAGAATAGTACCTGGTGATGCCGAAAGTGAAACAGCACCTAAAAGCATAGTTGAAAGTAAAAAAGATACTTTACTTGTTTTTGAATAATCTATTTTCATAAATTATTTTCTCCTTTTGTTTTTATTTTGAAAGTTTAATAATACATAATCTATGTGACATTTGTGTGATAATTTTGATACAAAATTGATATTTTTCAAAATTCATTTACTTAAGTGTTGTTTTGTTACTATTTTCAAATTTTTATAAAGGAAAAACATAAAAAATATAGCAGATAAAATATTGTTAAATAAAAATATTACTATGAAGAATATGAGTTCTTATATTCCTAAATCTTCAACATTTTTATTTATTATAATTTCTATTTTTTTATTATTTATTTTTATAAGCTACTTTTTATTGTATATAAATTTAAGTGATAACCATAAAAAAAATCAAGAGATAGTATTTTACAAAATACAAAAAGATACTAGTATATTTTTAACAAAGCTACTATTTAAGTTTTCAAATAAAAAAGAGATTTTACTTGAAAAACATAAAGAAGTTTTAAAATATTTAGATAAAAATTCTTATGATACATCTTTGGATGAAATTTATAAAAAGATAAATCAAGGTTTACCAGACAAGCCTTATAACATTTATATAACAGATGAAAATCTAGTTATAAAAAATACAACAGTGCCATCTGATATAAATTTTGATTTAAGTTTTGCAAAATATCTTTTTGACAATCATAAGCAAAATAATCTAATAGGTGTTTCCCCTCCAGTTTTTGAGATGTTTTCTCAAAAGATGATAAGTTATTCAGACTCATATTTACAAAATTCAAATAGAGTTTTACAAATAAGTTATACTTATGATGATTTGGATAAAGATTTAGAAGATTTAAAACAAAGTATTAATGAAAATACAAATATTATAAATACAAATGCATATATTATTTTTAACGATGGTTATATTGGAGATTTTATTTTTAAAAATATAAAATCATATAAACCTAGCTTAGAAGAGATAGAAAAAAGAATTGAAAAAGGCAAAAAGCTTTTTGATAGCTTTGATAAGAATCTTAAGTATTTTAAACAAAATAGTGAAAATAAAACATATTTTTTACTAGAACACAGTCCAATATTTGATGAAGCAAAAATAGTTTACAGTATAGTTTTTGATGAAAAATATTTTAATCAACAAATCTTTATCTTAAATTTATTGTTTTTTATTATCTCAATTTTAGGAGTTGTTACTATATACATTATAAATAAAGTTAGAGAAAAAGAGTATATTTTGAACTACAAAGATAAATTTATTGAGCATTCAATTCATGAAATAAATACTCCACTTTCAATAATTAATATAAATTTACAACTTAAAAATGAGAATTTAGGAGTTGATAAATATTCCAAAAAAATTGAAGGAGCTTTAAGAACTTTGAAAAATTCATATGAAGATATGAGTTTTTTGCATACAAAATCAAAAATAAAGTATAAAATTGAACATTTGAGTCTAAAAAGTTTTTTGCAAGATAGAGTTAAATATTTTGAACTAATTGCTCAAACTCAAAATAGGAGTTTGTATTTAGAAGTTACAAATGATTTAATTATTGATATTGGCCGTATTGAATTAGAGCGATTGATTGATAACAATATCTCTAATGCTGTAAAATATTCTGAAATTGATACAACGATAAAAATTATTTTAGAAGGAAATATTTTAAAATTTATCTCTAAGGGAGATAAAATAAAAGATAAAGATGCAATTTTTAAAAGATACATAAGAGAAAATAAAAGTTTAGGTGGACATGGAATTGGCCTGTCTATTGTAAAAGATATTTGTGATAAATATAGTATAAAAATAGAAGTTATCTCTAAAAATGGAGAAAATATATTTTTGTACACTTTTTTGCCACAAATAAGTCACACAAATAAAGTAAAATAATTTTATGAAAAAAATATTTTTACTTGAAGATGATTTCTCTTTAAATGAATCAATAAAAGATATGCTAGAAAACGATGGTTTTATTGTTGACACTTTTTATAATGGTCAAAAAGCATTTGATAATCTTTTAGGAGAATACATTTTATATATTTTTGATATAAATGTACCAAATATAGATGGCTTAGAGTTGCTTGAGAAGTTAAAAAATATCAATCCTAGTGCAAAAGTTATTATAATAAGTGCAAATATAGATATAGATAAAATTACACAAGCCTATGAAAGAGATTGTGATGATTATATAAAAAAGCCTTTTGACTTACAGGAGTTTAGACTTAAAATAAGAAAAATTACAAATCATTATGAGATAGAAAAAATAGAAAATCTTTTTTTTAATATGAGAAAAAGAGTTTTGTATGAAAATGAAATTGAGATAAATCTTACAAAATCAGAGAGAAATTTACTATATTTATTGATAAATAATAGAGGTGAAAAAATAACTCATAACCAAATAGAAGAGTTTGTATATAATGGAGTTTCTAAAACTTCAGTAGCTGTAAGAACTTTGATAAAAAGGCTTAGAGCAAAACTTCCAAAAGATAGTATAAAAAATAGTTTAGATGAAGGGTATTATATAAAATAGTTTTGCCCCAAAATGGGACAAAGGCTATTTGATTAAATTTGATATTGCTTTAAAGTTTGGATTCTTTGAATCTAAAGTTAGCTCAAATAAAATTGATTCATAAGTAGTTGGAATTGCACCTGCTTGAACTAATCTTTTTATTGCCATTTTGTGGTCAAGCTTTGTTCTACTTCCACAACAGTTTGTTACTAAAATTACATTAAAACCATTTTCAAGTAAATCAATACAAGTTTGAAGAACACAAACATGAGTCTCTATTCCAGCTACTACAATATTTTTTTTACCAGATTTTTTAAAAGCATTTAAAATGTCACTATTTTGACATCCTGAAAAGGTAGTTTTTTCATAGGCTTCATACTCATTTACAAGCTCTTTTAAAGGCTCTATTGTTTCCCCAATTCCTTTTTTGTACTGCTCATTTACAATAATAGGAACATCTAAAGTTTTCATACCCTTTACAAGTATTGGAAGAGTTCTTAAAAGCTCATCTTTGTTTCCAATATGTGGGAAAAGCTTTTCTTGAACATCAACTAAACAAAAAAGTGTATCTTCAATTTTTATTCTCATATTTTTTCCTTTAGCTTTAATTTAAATAATATAAAAATAGAATATAGCAAAGAAAAATAGCTACTATCTAGCTTTTTGTTTTTAAAAATATTAAAATATTTGTTAATCTTTTTTTAGATAAAATCTAAACTATTTAAAAAAAGGATACTGCTTTGACAATTAAAGAGATTTTAATTCAAAACAAAATAAAAGAAGAATCAAATCAACTTTTAGATTTGGCAAAACAAGCCGTTGAAATTGCTATTTAAAAAGATGAAGAAGAGGCAATAAATTTTATTTCTAATAGGAATTAATATGTCAAATATAATTATTTACAATACTCAAGATGGGGAAACTTCTGTTTCACTTTTGGCAAAAGATGGTATGGTTTGGATGAGTCAAATGCAAATTGCAGAGCTATTTGCAACTACAAAACAAAATATTAGTTTGCATATTCAAAATATTTTAGAAGAAAAAGAGTTGGAGCAAAATTCAGTTGTCAAGGAATACTTGACAACTGCCAATGATGGTAAAAACTACTCAGTTACACATTATAGTTTAGAGATGATTTTAGCTATTGGTTTTCGTGTAAGAAGTAAAAGAGGAACACAATTTCGTCAATGGGCAAATAAAAATCTAAAAGAGTATATGATTAAAGGTTTTGTAATAGATGATGAAAGATTAAAAAATCCAGATGGAAAACCTGACTATTTTGATGAATTACTAGAGAGAATTCGTGATATTAGAGCATCTGAAAAAAGATTTTATCAAAAAGTTAGAGAACTTTTTACCCTTAGTAGCGATTATGATGCAAGTGATAAATCAACTCAACTATTTTTTGCACAAACTCAAAATAAACTACTGTTTGCTATCACAGGACAAACAGCAGCAGAGATTATTATAAATCGTGCAGATGATAACAAGCCAAATATGGCACTTACAAGTTTTAAAGGCTCAAAGGTTAGAAAAGAAGATATTTACATAGCAAAAAATTACCTTACATCAGATGAACTTGATAGTTTAAATAGATTTGTAATTGTATTTCTAGAAACAGCAGAATTAAGAGCTAAAAATAAAGAAGATATTACTATGGATTTTTGGAGAGAAAATATAGATAAGATTATAGAGTTTAACGATAAAGAAGTCTTGAAAAACAATGGAACTATAAGCTATGAACAGATGAAAGAAATGGTAGAAAAAGTCTATAAAACTTTTGATAATAAAAGAAAAAAACAAGAAGCTATCGAAGCTGATTATATAGATTTAGAAGAGTTAAAAAAGATTGAAAATTTAGCTAAATCTAAAAAAAGCTAGATATTATCTAGCTTTTTAAAATTTCCAAAACAATTTCTAATAAATTTATTATTTAAAAGCCATAGCCTCAGCTCTTTTTAGAAGCTCAACTGCACCTTTTTTTATAAACTCATTTGCAAAATCTCTTCCAGCACTCTCAAAAGAGTTTATATCTATAATTTTTTCATCTTTTATATATTCACTTCCATCAGGAAGTCCTACAATTGCAGATATTTTTACACTTTTTTCATCTTGAATTGTTGCTTTTACACCAATTGGAACTTGACAACCACCCTGTAAAGTATCCACAAAACCTCTTTCTATTGTTGACTCAATTTGCGCATTTTTATCATTTAAAACTTTTACTATCTCTATTATTTTTGGATCATTTGTTGTCTCTATTCCTAAAGTTGCTTGTCCCATAGATGGAATCATAACATCTGTTGAAATTGGAGTGAAATATTTAACCTCATTTTCTAAGTGTAGCTTCTCTATTCCTGTTGCTGCAAGTATTATTGCATCATACTCACCTGCATTTAGTTTTGCTATTCTTGTATTGATATTCCCTCTTAAATCTTTAAGTTCAATATCAGGTCTTAACATCTTTATAGCCATTCTTCTTCTTAAACTTGTAGTTCCAACAACAGCACCTTTTGGTAACTCTTCAATTGTTTTGTATTTGTTACTTAAAAGTGCATCTTGTGGATTAAATCTCTTTGAAACAGCAGCAAGAACTAAACCATCTTCAAACTGTGTTGGTACATCTTTTAGTGAGTGAACAGCTAAATGAGCACTTCCTTCAAGCATTGCAACTTCAAGCTCTTTTGTAAAAAGCCCTTTTCCACCAATTTTTGCCAAAGGAACATCTAAAATCTTATCCCCTTTTGTAGTAAACTCTTGAAGCTCTACTTCCATATTTGGATAGTGTTTTAAAAGTTCAGCTTTTATATACTCACTTTGCCAAAGTGCTAATTGGCTTCTTCTTGTTGCAATAACTAATTTTTGCATTATTTAACTCCTTTTAACTTTTTATACTCTTCTTTTGTATTATCTTTTTTACCATTTACATAAATAGTTGGCGTTCCATTAATCAATAGTTTTTCAGCCATTAAAACCTCATCTTCTAAAGCTTTTTGATATTTTTCATCTTCAAGATCTTTTAATGATATATTAGTTTTTAAAGCCTTATTAAAACTATTTAAGATAAGTTTTCTATCTTCACTATTTGCATCAAAATATTTTTCCCATCTTATCTCATAAGCTTTTTTTATAATATTTTTATCATCTTGTTTAGCTATTTCTATTAGTTTTGATAGATCATTTGATGCTTTATGAATTCTTGTAAGTGGAAAAGCATAGTAGTATAAAGCAATACTCTCTTCATTTTTATTTACAAAATCTATAAGCTGTGGAATATAGTGTTGGCAAAATGAGCATAATGGATCTGAAAAAACAACTAATTTGTTTTTTGCGTTACTTTTTCCAGCAATTAATCTTGAATTATCATAATAACTCTCATTTATATCAGGTGCAATATTAGAACCAAAAGAGGTACCACTTTTTAAATCAAAAAGTTCAGTGGTAACCACTTCATTATTTGAAAACAAAATATCTTTTACTCTCATATTTCCATCTTGTGTATCTAAATCTAAATTTAGTACATATGCACTCCAATCACCTTTTATATCAAGTTTTTTCTTATAAAAAACCTCTACACTATTTAAAACAATATTTGGATTTTGACTCAATCTTTTTTTCTCAAACTCAATTACTAAGTTATCATTTGCAAAAACTACATTAAAAAAAATAGCAAAAAAAAGTGCCAATTTAAATATATTTTTCATAATCTCTCCTATTAAATTTTTGGTTTTACTACAATTCTTTTAATATCAAAAAGCTCTTTTGCTTGATTTATCATCTTTGTATCTAAAAGATCTTTTACCTCAAGCTCTTTTTGATTTAAGCTTTCAACACTACTATCCAAACTACTTGCAACACAACCTGAACTTGTAGCAAAACTCTCCTCTTCTTTAGGATTTAAAACTTCATTTAGCTCTTTTATTGGCTTTGATGTTTGGTTTATGGTGGCATCATCCTTTTTAAAATCTATTTTAGTATTTACTCCAAAAATATCACAAGTAAATGTTTTGATTAGATTAAAATGTTTATATAAAAAGTTTCTATCCTCATCTTTTGCATAAGATACAATATTTAAAGTCTCATTTTCAAAACCATTGTAAATAAAGTTTCTCTCAAAACACTCTCCAAGTTCACTACTTCTATCGTAAAGCTTCTCAATTAAGATTTGATACTTATCCATAAAAATATCACTCTCTTCTTCAATAGCCTCATAAACAACTTCATCAACATCAGTTGTAACAACTTGTGCTTCTAAACTTTTTTGAACTACTTGAGGATTTGTTTTTGTTTCTATTTTTAATTCTTGTTTTGATTCAATTATTTGCTCAATTTTTTTATCAGGAATTGGTTTTATAGATTCAACTTGATTTAAAATCTCATCAATACTTTTTAAATTTGTAGCCTCTATAAGTTTCATAAAAGTTAAAATAAGAACAAAACTATCATCACTATTAAGTGATAAAAGGTGTTTTGAATCACCAATTATTCTAAAAAATCTCTCATAAAAAAATGTATTAAATCTGCTATCTTTTTCAAGCATTGCAGTTTTTAAATAGTTTGTCATCTCATTTAAAATCTGATTTGCTTCATAATTTTGAAGCTCCTCTAAAAGTGGATTAAAATCATCTTTATTTAAAACTGTTTTAAATATTTTATCCATCATTTGTGGATCAATAAGTCCTAACATATCAACAACACTTGCAACATCTATATTTGCTTTTGAAAAAATTATAGCCTGATCAAGAAGTGTTAATGTATCTCTTAAGCTTCCTTGTCCACTTTTTGCAATAATCTCAAGTGCTTGTTTTTCAAAAGATATCTGCTCTTTATTTAAAATTGATGAAATATGATTTACAACATCACTTTGAGAAATTTTATTAAATCTAAAGTGCTGTGTTCTACTTAAAATTGTAGCTGGTAATTTTAGTGCATCTGTAGTTGCAAGTATAAATTTTACAAATCCTGGAGGCTCTTCAAGAGTTTTTAAAAGTGCATTAAATGCTTGAGGTGTAAGCATATGAACCTCATCGATTATAAAAACTTTAAATCTAGCACTACTTGGTTTATACTTTGTATGCTCTATTAAATCTTTTATATCATCAATTCCTCTATTACTAGCAGCATCCATCTCTATAATATCAAGATGTCTTCCACTATTTGCACTAAGGCAGTGTTCACAAACTTCACAAGGTTTGCTAGTAGGTCCCTTTTCACATAAAAATGATTTTGCCATTATTCTTGCTGTACTTGTTTTTCCACTTCCTCTTAATCCTGAAAACAAATAAGCATGAGATAATCTATTTGAATCTAAAGCCAAAGATAGTGTTTGAGAAATTGTAGTTTGTCCTACTAAATCTTCAAATCTTCTTGGTCTATATTTTAGAGCTAAAACTCTATTTTCTACTATATTTTCACTCATATTTTACACTCGCTTAGCTCATATTTACTATCTTTTAAAATAAATTTTACCTTATCGAAATTTATCTTACTACTATATAAAATAGTGATATTTGAGCTATGTCTTCCATAATCTTTTAATAAACTTAGTTCAAATAATCTTTTTGCAACTGCATTTGCTGAATCAAAAAGTGTTATATTGTTATTAAAAAATGAGCTTATTTCATCTTTAATTATTGGATAGTGTGTGCAACCTAAAACTAAACTATCAATATTTTTATCTTTTAAAGGTTCTAAATATAGTTTTAGCATCTCTTTTGTTCTAGGATTATTTACCTCTCCATCTTCTATCTCTTTTGCTAAACCAGAACAAGGAATATGGTACAAATTTAACTTTTTATCTTTTGTCAAATTTGCAACTAACTCTTTATATTTTTCACCATTTATTGTAGATGGTGTTCCCATAATAGCAATATTTGAATTTTTTGAAAAATTTATAGCAGGCTTGAGTGCTGGTTCAACTCCAATAATTGGTAAATCTTTAAACTTCTCTCTTAAATGTTTTATTGCAACAGATGTTGCAGTATTACAAGCAATAACTAAAATATCAATTTTATAATTATCTAATAAGTAGTTTGTAATATCATCACATCTTTTTAAAATAATTGATTTTTCTTTCTCTCCATAAGGAGTATATAATGTATCTGCAACATAAAAAAACTCTGTGTGATTTACCATTTTTACGATAGAATTTAGTATTGTTAATCCGCCAATACCTGAGTCAAAAAGTCCTACTCTCAAACTATTCCTTATTTAATTTTTTCGCAAAATTATAGCTAAAAAACGATAAGAAACAGTCAAGTTTTAAGCAAAAAGAAGGGTTTCCTTAAGCTATATTTTTATCAAACAACACCTTGTTCAATCATAGCATCAGCTACTCTTCTAAATCCAGCTATGTTTGCACCTAAAACAAAGTTTGTAGGTTGTCCAAACTCTTCAGCAGTTTTACTAACTCTTTGGAAAATTCCTAACATAATTTGCTCTAGTTTTGAATCAACTTCTTCAAATGTCCAGTTAATCATAGCTGCATTTTGTGCCATCTCTAATTGACTTGTAGCAACACCACCAGCATTTGCTGCTTTTCCAGGTCCATAAGCTATTTTTTTCTCAACAAAATAATCAACAGCTTCATTTGTAGATGGCATATTAGCACCTTCACTTATACAAAAACATCCATTTTTAATAAGCTCTTTTGCATCTTCTAAATTTAACTCATTTTGAGTAGCACTTGGGAATGCTGCAAAACAAGGAACAGACCAAACTGCATTTCTTCCAGCTGGATAATCTTCAATAGGAGTATATTTTGCATTTTTTCTATATTTCACATACTCTGTAAGTCTTGCTCTTTGATTCTCTTTTAACTCTTTAAGTAAATCTAAATCGATTCCCTCTTCATCTAAAATCATACCTTTTGAATCACTACAAGTAATAGGTAGTGCACCTAAATGATACAGTTTTTCAATTGTGTAAATTGCAACATTTCCAGAACCTGATACTACACATCTTTTTCCTTTAAGAGTCTCTCCTCTAGCATCAAGCATATTTTTTGCAAAATATACACAACCATAACCAGTTGCTTCAGTTCTAGCTAGCGAACCTCCCCATTTTAAAGATTTACCTGTAAAAGTTCCATCATATCTGTTTGCTAATTTTTTATACATACCAAACATATATCCGATTTCTCTTCCACCAACTCCAATATCTCCTGCTGGAACATCCGTAGTTGCACCGATATGTCTATAAAGTTCTGTTACAAAGGCTTGGCAAAATCTCATGATTTCATTTTCACTTTTCCCTTTAGGATCAAAGTCACTTCCACCTTTTCCACCACCAATTTGTAAACCAGTTAAAGCATTTTTGAATATTTGCTCAAATCCTAAGAATTTAATAATTCCAGTATTTACACTAGGATGGAATCTTAATCCACCTTTATATGGTCCTAATGTTGAGCTAAACTGTACTCTATAACCTTTGTTGATTTGGATTTCACCTTTATCATCAATCCATGTTACTCTAAACATTACTTGTCTTTCAGGTTCTAACAACCTTTCTAACACTTTTTGGTCTTTGTATTTTGGATATTTATCGAATAGTGGTTCAAGTGAGTGTACTACTTCTTCAACGGCCTGATGAAACTCATTTTGTGCTGGGCTAGTTCTTTTTAGATACTCTAAAATCTCTTTTAAGTTTGCCATTGTCCTTCCTTTAGTTCAAATTTCGGGAGACAATCTTACCAGAGGTTTTATTTGATTTTGCTGAAAAAGATGTAAAATATCTACAAATTTGTAAATATTTTACATTTATATACATTTTTAAGAAGATTTTAAGTAACTATTACTCATTCATTGAGGCAAAAAACTCATCATTATTTTTTGTTTTTTGCATTTTTGGATATAAAAATTTAAGAACATCAACTTCATCCATCTCTGCCATTGCATTTCTTAATATCCATGTTTTTTGTAAAATATCAGGGCTTAAAAGAAGTTCCTCTTTTCTAGTTCCTGATTTAACAATATCAATAGCTGGATAAACTCTTTTATTAGCTGCATTTCTACTTAATACAACCTCAGAGTTTCCTGTTCCTTTGAACTCCTCAAAAATAACTTCATCCATTTTTGAACCAGTATCAATAAGTGCAGTTGATATAATTGTAAGGCTTCCGCCCTCCTCTATATTTCTTGCAGCTCCAAAAAATCTTTTTGGTTTGTGTAGAGCATTTGCATCAACTCCACCTGAAAGAACTTTTCCAGATGATGGTGTTACAGTATTATAAGCTCTTGCTAATCTTGTAATAGAGTCAAGTAAAATTACAACATCTTTTTTCATCTCTACAACTCTTTTTGCTTTTTCAATAACAATTTCAGCAACTCTAACATGATTGTGTGCTGGTAAGTCAAATGTTGAACTATATACTTCACCTTTTACACTTCTTTGCATATCAGTAACCTCTTCAGGTCTTTCATCAATTAATAGAACCATTAAAGTAACTTCTGGATGATTTTTTGATATTGCGTGTGCTAACTCTTTTAGAAGTTCTGTTTTACCAGTTTTTGGAGGTGCCACTATTAAACTTCTTTGTCCTTTCCCCATTGGAGCAAAAAGATCCAAAACTCTCCCTGTTAATTTTTGTGAATCAAATTCAAACTTAAATTTTGTAGTAGAGTATAAAGGAGTTAAATTATCAAATAGAGGTCTATTTTTAGAATCTTTTACTGGTAGATAATTTATTGCTTCAATTTTAAGTAGTGCATTATATTTCTCACTATCTTTGTTTGGTGGTCTAACTTGCCCTGTAACAATATCACCTGTTCTTAATGCAAATTTTCTAATTTGTGTAGCACTCACATAAGAGTCATTTGATGTATCAGAAAAATTTCCATCAATTGCTCTTAAAAAACCAAATCCACCCTCTTTTATCTCTAAAATACCAGTAAATAATATAAAGCCACCTGCATCAATTTGAGAAGCAAGTATCATAAACATTAAATCTTGTCTTTTTAACTCTTGAGGATTTTCAACTTCAAGTTCATTTGCAATATCAATTAGAGTCTCAAGAGGAAGTTCTCTTAATTGTTCTATCCTATAACCTTCAACAGGTACATGGGTTCTTGTTTTTTTTGTAGTTTTCGTTTTTTGTTCTTCTTTAGATTCTTCCATAAAAGTTGTTACCTTTGATTTTAGATAGAAATATATCTATTTTTTGTAGTTTTTTGTAGCTTTGTAATAAAGTAAAGTGAAATTTTAATTAATATTTTATAATTTGTCAAGAAAAAAGAAAAAGAGGCAGTTACTGCCTCTTTTGTAAAGATAAATTAAATATTATAATTTTTCTGAATTTTTTCCTAAGTATTCAGCAACACCATCTTTGTCTGCTTTCATACCTTCGTCACCTTTTTGCCATCCAGCTGGACAAACTTCTCCATGCTCGTTAGTAAATAACATTGCATCTACCATTCTAATCATCTCATCAACATTTCTTCCAAGTGGTAAGTCGTTGATTACTGCATGTCTAATTGTTCCATCTTTGTCAATTAAGAAAGATCCTCTTAATGCAACTGATTCACCAAATAATACATCATAATCTTTTGCAATTTGTTTTGTAATATCAGCAACCATTGGGAATTTTACTCTTCCAATACCACCATTTGCAACTGGTGTTTCTCTCCATGCAAAGTGTGAGAATTGAGAGTCAATTGAACAACCAATTACTTGAATTCCTCTATCTTCAAACTCTTTAATTCTGTTTGAGAATGCAATAATTTCTGATGGACAAACGAAAGTAAAGTCTAAAGGCCAGAAAAATAGTACCGCACCTTTTTCTCCAATATTTTTGTATAGATTGAAATCTTCTACTATCATTCCATCTGCTAAAACAGCTGTAGCTGTAAAATCAGGAGCTTTTTTTGTAACTAACATTTTTAATCCTTTTGTAATAAATTTTAAATTGATGGTGGAATTTTAACAAAAAAAATTTAGAAATAGCTTAAATATAAAAAAGTTTTTTAAAAGATAAAAATTATCTTTAATAATATTTTTATTTTTACTTAGCTAAAGTTTCTAAAAAAATTATGGAGATATTAATATGGCAGTTTTAATTACTGATATTTGTATAAGCTGTGATGCTTGTTTAGATGAGTGTCCAGTTGGAGCAATTGTTGATAATGATGATAACCCAACAGGTGAAGATATTTATTATGTATATAAAGATAAATGTGTAGAGTGCGTTGGACACAATGATGCACCTGCATGTGCTGATGCTTGTCCTACAGAGGGTTGTATAGTTTGGGATGAAGCAGGTTCTAGTAAAATTGAGAAAGATGATAGAGGAGCTGCTGGAGAACCAGTAGTTGAATAATTATTAAAAAACTTGCTTTTTTATAAGATTTCAGATATAATCCGCGACTTAAAAAAATAAAGAGGAATTAAAGATGGAAAGAACACTATCAATTATTAAACCAGATGCAGTAGCAAAAAATGTTGTAGGAAAAATCTTAGACAGATTTGAAAGTGCTGGTTTAAAAATTGCAGCTACTAAAAAAATGCAATTAAGCAAAGCTGATGCTGAAGCTTTTTATGCAGTTCATGCAAGTAGACCTTTTTTCAAAGATTTAGTTGAATTTATGATCTCTGGACCAGTTGTAGTTTCAGTTTTAGAAGGTGAAAATGCAATGGCAAAAAATAGAGAGTTAATGGGTGCAACAAATCCAAAAGAAGCAGCAGCTGGAACAATTAGAGCTGATTTTGCTGAATCAATTGATGCAAATGCAGTTCACGGAAGTGACTCATTAGAAAATGCTGCAATCGAAATTGCATTTTTCTTCTCACAAAGAGAGATTTGTTAATAAACTATGAAAATAGAGTTTAAAAAAGTACCACAAGATAAAAAAGATTTAAAAGTATCTTTTGATTCAGTAAATATTGAAGGTACTTTTTGTAGAATTTCACCTAGTTTAGTAAAAATAGAAGCAAAACTTACAGGTGAAGTTTTAGTTGATTGTTCTAGATGTCCTAAAGATATAGAGTTAAAGTTAAATGAAGATTTAAATCTTCTTATATCAAATGGTATTTTTAAAGGCATAGAGGATGATTTTTTAGTAATTGAAGTTGATGAAATTATTGATTTTGATGAAATTATTAAAAGTGAAATAAATAGTATAAAAAGTGATTACTATTTATGTAGTGATTGCAAAAATGACAACACTAATTTTGAAAAAGAATTTTAAAAGGAGAATAATATGGCAGTACCAAAAAGAAGAGTTTCACACTCAAGAGCGGCTAAAAGAAGAACACATTATAAAATTACACTTAAAAAACCTGTAAAAGATAGTGATGGTTCTTGGAAAATGCCTCATATGGTTAATCCAAACACTGGTGAATATAAAAACTAATGATAAGAATAGCAATAGATGCAATGGGCGGGGACTTCGGTCCTGAGCCAATTATAGAAGGGCTTATATTAGCCATTAGAAACAACAATAACTTTACAGCACTTGCTGTTGGTGATAAAGATATTTTATCAAAACTAATCCCTACTACCTTTTTAAATAGAATTGAAATTATTGATACTAAAGATGTAATTAGTATGAATGATCATGCAACTGATGCATTAAAAAGAAAAGAGTCAACAATTTATAAAGCAATTGAATTAGTTCGTGAAGGAAAAGCTGATGCTGTTGTATCTGCTGGACATTCAGGAGCTACTATGTCTTTGGCTACTTTAAGAATTGGAAGAATCAAAGGTGTAAGTAGACCTGCAATTGCTACACTAATGCCTACAAGTGAAAATCAAAATACTTTAGTACTTGATGTTGGAGCAAATGTAGATAGTGATGCTAAAAATTTATTTGAATTTGCAGTTATGGGTCAAGCTTATGCTCAAACTGTATTAAGATTAGATGAACCAATAGTGGGACTTTTAAGTAATGGTGAAGAGGAGAGCAAGGGTAACGAAGTTACGAAAGAAGCTTATAAACTAATCTCTAAAATTCCAAACTTTGCTGGTAATGTTGAAGGTAATGATATTTTCAAAGGAACTGTTGATGTTGTTGTTTGTGATGGTTTTGTAGGAAATATTCTATTAAAAACAGCAGAAGGTGTTGCTGATACAATTAGTAAAATTATGAAAAAAGATTTAAAGCGTTCTTTAATTGCAATTACTGGTGCAGTTTTAATGAGAAAAGTATTTAAAAATCTAAAGGTAAAGGTTGATTATGCTGAATATGGTGGAGCACCATTACTTGGAGTTAAAGCACCTGTTATTATATCTCATGGAAAATCAAATCCAAAAGCTATAAAAAATGCAATATTTCAATCACTTTTATCTGCTAGTTCAAATCTTGAAGAGATTATTGAGAAGAGATTAGCAAAATATTCTGCTAAAGAAGAGAGTAATTGCGAAACAACTGCAACTACTTTATAATGAAGGATTAATTTATGATATATGCAGCTTTTAGATCTATTGGTGCTTACATTCCACCAAAGATTAGGACAAATGCAGACTTTGAAAAAATTATTGATACTACTGATGAGTGGATTACAAGAAGAACAGGTATAAAAGAGAGAAGAATAGCTGAAGATAATGAAGCTTCTTCTGATTTAGGAGCAAGAGCTGCTGAACTTGCTATACAAAGAGCAAATATATCAAAAGATGAGATTGATTTGATTATTTGTGCAACTGTTACTCCTGATTACTTATGTATGCCTTCAACTGCTTGTTTGATTGCATCTAAAATTGGTATTACAAATGTTATGGCATTTGATGTTAGTGCTGCTTGTACAGGATTTGTATATATTTTAAATATTGCAAAAGCATTTATTGAGTCAGGTTTGAAGAAAAATGTTTTGATTATTGGTGCTGAGAAATATAGTTCAATTTTAAACTATGAAGATAGAACGACTTGTTTTATATTTGGAGATGGCGCTGGAGCTGCAATTATTAGTGCAACGAATGATAAAAGCGAAGCTATTATTGATGTTAGTTGCTCTAGTGATGGAACTTATGAAGATTTAATAAAAACAGCTGGTGGAGGGAGTAAACATCCTTGTTCTCAAGAGGTTTTAGATGCAAAAATGGCATGTATCTCTATGAAAGGAAATGAGACTTTTAAACTAGCTGTTAAAACTTTAACTTCAGATGTACAAGAGATGATGAAAAGACATAATTTATCAAATGAAGATATAAATCATTTTATTCCTCACCAAGCGAACTATAGAATTATAAAAGCAGTTGGAGAAGCTTTGAATTTAACAGATGAACAAACTGTTGTAACTGTTGATAAATATGCAAATACTTCAGCCGCATCAATTCCTATGGCTATGAATTATGCTTTTGAGCAAGGTAGAATTAAAGCTGGTGATACAGTCTTATTTGATGCCTTTGGTGGTGGTCTTACATGGGGATCAGCTCTATTTAAATTCTCACCTAAAAAATAGTTTTAAAACTATTTTTTAGTTAAACTTTTTATTATTTGGATTATTTTTAAAAACATCAAAAGAGTTCTTCTTTGGTTCTTTACTCTCTTTTTCTATAGTTGCACATAAATTTAAAACTAATATATTTTCATCCACAATAACTTGAAATATCGATTCAAATGGAACTTTTAGCACACTCCCAAAATTATCTTGCCCAAATCCAGCTTCAAAAAATAAATCATTTTCATTTGTATGTGCTGATTCAAAAGTATAACCAGCTAGTGAAAATAGTGAGTATTCATTTAAATTTTTAGATATATCTTCTGGTAATTTTGGATTAAAACTAATATTTTTAATATTTGCAACTATTCCAAAATGTATCTGTTCTTCAAGTAAAAACTCTATAGACTCTTTTACATTTTTTGAAGATATATCTATATATTTTTGATTTCTTAATATATTTTTTAACATTTAAATCTCACTTTTTATCTTTTCTAAATCTTTAATTTTTTCTAAATATTGATTCTTTCTATTTTTTACAAACTCTATTCTATCTTGATTTATCTCTAAATATTGCTCTTTAGAGTATTTTATAATTTTAAATAGGTAATTTCTTTTTGATGTCAAAAAATCCTCAATTTTTTCAAATGCAAAGTTTGCTTTTAATTTTGCAACTATCTCATCTTCTCTTGGATGAGAGATTGAAAATCTAGTTGGCTCTTTTTTATATAACTCTTCACTTTCAATAATTTGTTGCTCAAAGTGTGCAATAGTTGCTTGTGTTGTTTGAATATATGAATAAGATAAAGCTCCATTAAAATATGCAAATTTCTTTCTTAAAGCTGAAATATTCTCTAATATTGCTTTATGGTACTCTCTTAAAACATTTTCATAAACTTTTGCTGCAAAATGTCTTGTATTTGAAAACTCAGCATCAGATGCAATCTCTCTATTCTTTCTTATAAGTTCATAAGGTTCTTGCCAATTTACAACATCATTTCTAATCATTCTATAAACATCTCTAAATGCCTCATCGCTATCTAGTTCAACATTTTTAAGGAGTTTAATTGAACGCTTAAACATCTTATCTATTGTTTGATCATCATAAAAAAGAGCTTTATAAACTGCATCTGAATCAATCCAGTAAGTTTCATATTCAACTTTTTCTATCTTTTCACCAAAGAAATTTTTAGACTCATCAAATCTAAAAGCTTTCTTTGTTTTGATATTTTTAAATGTTTCATGAGCTATTTTTTCCATAACTGAAATTAGTGAGTTATATATTGTAAATAGATCTTTTGAATATTTTGATAATATCTCATCGAAAGCTTTTAAAACTTTCTCTTCTGTGTTAGTTAAAACTTCAACTAAAGCATCATATACTTTTAAAATTGTCTCATACTCTTTTATTAAAATATCACAAAAACTTCTTAAATCTTTTTTAATTGCAAACTCTTTTGCCTCTTGAGCTTGTGGTCTTATTGAATTATTAATAAAATCTAAAACCTCTTGAATATTTGACTCTTCAAGAAGTTTTGTATTATCACTTGTATCACTATTTTTTATATTTTTAATGCTATTTTTATATTCACTTAATAAAGAGTCAATTTTGCTCTCATTTGAGTCTTTAAGCTCATTTTTTAAACAATTTATAAAATCTCTATTTTGATCTTCAATTAATATATCTTTATGACTAGCTCTTCCTTCTAAAGCTTTAATAGCAGATATTGGAACAACTTTTGCAAAATATTTACTAAATTTCTCTTTTACATAGTTTGTTGTTGTCTCAACTTGCTGTGGAGTTAATTTGTCTTTTTGGTTTAAAACACACAAAGATTTATTTTTAAAATGTTGCATATACTCTTCTAAAACTTGAGCCTCAGATAGCTTTCCAGCGTTATCAATAAGTGTAAGCCATATAATTCCACCAACATCTTTTAAAACTCTTCTTGTAACATCTGTATCACTTTGAGATTGTGAGTTAAGTCCTGGAGTATCAACAAATGAGATATCTTTTAAAATTGGCATTGGAGCATAAAGTGTTAAGTATTTGATATTTTTCATATCATCTTGTCTTTGATCTGTAAAATCAGCAATACTCTCAATTGGTGCATACTCTGTTGCTCCTGAGTAGTAAGTTATTTTTAATTTAAACTCATCTCCATAATTTATAAAATTTACTTTTGAAGTAACAGGTGTAATACCAGTTGGTAAAATATTTCTAGATAAAAGTGCATTTAAAAAAGTCGATTTCCCTGCACTAAATTGTCCAGTAATTGCAACTTCCATAGGATATCTAGCACGACGAATCTGTTTATTTAAAATTGTTTTTAATTCACTTGATGGTAAAAACTTCTCATCTAAAAGTTTATCTATCGTTTTTTTAATCTCTCCAACTAATCCATCTTCATAAACAATCTCTTTATCACTTAGATTTTGATTATACTCTTCAATAAAATTTTTTAAGATATTTAAATTTGCACTCATTAATTTAATCCTTTAATATCTATTAATATTGACTCTAGTTTTTTAATATTTTGATGTATTAAAACTGAATTTTTAGCCCTATTTTCATCATTTTCTTTGAAGTTTTGTAGCTCTTTTTCCAAAGTTTCTTCATCATTTTTTATTTTTTGTTCATAAGCAATAACTGGAGTATTTAAAGTTTTAAAGAAGTTATCAATTAAAATTTGGCTTAAAGATTTTGCTTTACTTTGAATATCTTTTACAATTGGTTCAAACTCTGATTTTATAATATCTTGTAAAGCTCTTTCTAGTTCATTTAATTTTGACTCTTTTGAGTTATTTGTCTCTTTTACAATTAAATTTACCAATACTTCATTACTTGAAGTTAGAAAACCACTTTTAAAATCATCTTGGAAAAATCCTCTAGCATCAAAATTATCATTTTTGTGTCCTAAAGTAAATCCTAAATCATGATATTTTTGTTCACACTGCTCACCAATGGTTTGAGATTTTTTTATAAATTTGTATCTATAATCTCTAATAATATCAATTATTCCATCTTTAATTGCTGTTTGAACTATTATTTTAACTCTTTGTTCATCAGCTCTTTTTTTATCTTTTTGGAAACTATATCTAACATCATTTATAACTCTTTGTTTTACAACATTTTGAAGCTCAATTAACTCACTTTGTAAAAATGTATCAAGTGATTCTATGTAGTTTTTTGCATCGCTTTTATAAAAGTTTATATCCTCTTTTATACTAAATAAAACTCTTTGTTTTTTCTCTTTATTTTTTTTAAGCTCAGATAGTTCTGCTTCTAATTCATCTTTTGATTTTCCAAGAAGTTTTAACTCATAATTAAAAAAGCTTATTTGTTTCTCTAGCAATCTTATAAGTTGAGTTTTTGTTGATTGAATTACCAAATCACCTTTTTGTGAATTTGTACCAAAAAGTGACTCATATAAATACTCTTCAATCTCTAAAATTCCAGTATCTTCGATTTTAAATCCAGCTTTTAAAGCCTCATCTTCTCTTCCTGTTCTATGAAGAAGTGCCATGTATCCAGAAATTGGAATAAATTTTATACTTTTTAAAATATGGTCAAGTTGTGAATCTTTATTTTGTGCTTTTAGTTGTCTTTGAATTGAAGTTTTTGTATAGTTTATAACCTCTTCCAAACTCTTTTTAGAAACAGTATCTGCTCGTGTAATTACAACTAATAGTTTAGAGATATTTTGATATAAAACAGCATCAATTATAAACTCAACATCTTTTAATGTTGCACTTTGCGACACATTCATAAGATGCAACATCATATCGCACTTACTTATATACTCTTTTGTAATCTCCTCTCTTTGAATTACAGGGTCATCAAGTCCAGGTGTATCAACTATTTCAATACCATCACTTAAAAACTTTAAATCAGCACCTAACTCTACATATTTTACAAGATTACATTTTTTTCCACTATGATCTGCTGATGTGTAAGATTTTAAATCGTTTATATCAACTTCATCAAATCTTGAACTATCTTTTATATAATTTTTTAAATCATCTTTAAATACTCTTTTTGTCTCTTCAACAAACTCTCTCATGCTCTCTAAATTTTTTGCACTATTTTCAATCTTTTCCCACTCTTTTTTATCCCAATAAAAAACTTTTGCATTTGGTGTAGGATTATGTTTTACTATAGTTAAATTTGCTGTTTCAGGAACAACCGCACTTCCTAAAATCTCTTTTCCCATTAAAGCATTTAACATAGTTGATTTTCCAGCATTCATAACACCTGTTATTCCAATAGAAAATTTTTGATTATTTAAATACTCATTTATAGTTGCAAGCTCATTTTTTAATTCACTATTTTTTATATACTCTTGTAAATCTCTTATTAAATTCTCAAAATTGGCTTTTAAATCTTTATATGAAATTTTTTCAATCTCTTCTTTCGTATCAATCTTTTCAATATTTAAATTTAACTCTTTATAATCAAATAGTGAAGTAAGTTTTGTATAACTCTCTTGGTTTATTATATGTTGATCTTTTAAGTATGAAAGTGAGTTATGAATAGTATCTAAGCTATTTTTTGTACTATTTTTTGCAATATTATCAACAATTTCATATTGAATATGATTTAACTCACTTAAACTTGTTGGAGGTTTTATATCTAGCTGTCTACATAAATCTTTAAATGATTCTAAGTTTATAAACTTATTGTAGTTTTTTCGATTTGCACAAATTATAAGTGCAAAAATTGTTAAATGATTATCATCTAAATTATCTCTTAAAGGCTCTAAATCTAAACTCTTTTCAAATATTAATCCATGATAAAGTAAAAAATAGTCACTTGCTAAACTCATCTTCTCTCCTAAAATAAAAAAAGTTAAATACCATTTAAATATGATATTTAACTTTTTCTATTATTTAGATTTATGAGAGTAAAACTCTCATAAATTTTTATCTTAGTGCTACTAATTTTCTTCTTAAGTAAGCAATTTTATTTTGTAGTGGTAAATGTTTTGGACAGTGGTCTTCACAAGCCATTAATGACATACAACCAAATACTCCATCATCATCTCCTACTAACTCATAGAAATCTTCCGCAGTTCTATTATCATGTGGATCTATATCAAATCTTGCAATTCTATTTAATCCAACTGGTCCAACAAAGTTTGGTCTCATTAGCATTGTTCCACAAGAAGCAACACAAATACCACACTCAATACATCTATCAAGTTCAAATGTATCGTTTGCTAGTTTTGGATCAACTCTTTGCTCCATTTTTGAGATATCAACCTCTTCATTTGAGTGAATCCAAGATTCAACTCTTTTGCTCATAGCATCCATCCATTTACCTGTGTTTACTGATAAATCTTTGATTAGTTCAAATGCAGGCATAGGCATTAATTGTAATTTTCCAGTTGGATAGTTTGCAATTAGTGTTCTACAAGCAAGTGCAGGTTTTCCATTTACCATCATTCCACAGCTTCCACAAATTCCAGCTCTACATACGAAGTCAAAAGATAAATCAGCATCATAATTTTCTCTAATTAAGTTTAATGCAATAAAAAGAGTCATACCTGGAGTCTCTTCTAATTTAAACTCTACAAAGTGAGGTTTTGAAACCTTACTTCTAGGATTATATTTAAGAACTGAAATTGTAATTTCTCTACCTTTTTGTGCGCTCATTATTTATCTCCTGCTCTTTCGTTTTTCTCTTTGTAGTTCATTGGTAAATTAAATGGCATTAATGCATCTTGAATCTCATGTCTATCTTTACCTTCATTTTGCATTTTTTCTGTAATCTCATCAACTTGAGCTTGTCTAACTGCTGATTGTTCATGCTCAATAATCATACCCTTCGCACCATAACCTCTAAACGCTGGTGGCATCTCCATTTTCATAATATCAAGTGGTTCATAAGTTATAGTTGGTTCCATATCATTTTTGTTTGGCCAAGATGTTAAAGTTCTATTTAACCAGTTTTTATCATCTCTCATTAAATAATCTTCTCTATAGTGAGCACCTCTTGATTCAGTTCTATCTCTTGCACCTTTAGCAACACAAAGTGCAACTTTTAACATTTTTGGAACTCTATATGCCTCTTCAAGTTCTGGATTTCCAGCTTTTTCTTTTGATTTAACTGTGATTTGTTTAGTTTTAGCTAAAAGTTCTTTTAACTCTTCAACAGCCTCTTTTAGTGGTTCACCACTTCTAAAGATACCAACTTTCTCATCCATTAACTCTTTCATTCTATTTTTAATTTTGAAAATATCTTCATTTCCATTGTAAGATAAAATCTCATCAATATATGCTTCTTGCTCATCAACAAATTTTTGAACAACAGAAGTTGGAATTGTTACATCATTTTCTAAACAGAAATCTGCAAAATAGTTTCCAATAATCATACCAGCAACAACTGTTTCAGAAACTGAGTTTCCTCCAAGTCTGTTAAATCCGTGCATATCCCAACAAGCAGCTTCTCCACAAGCAAATAGACCTTTTAGGTTTTGTGACTCACCAGTTGGTTTTGTTCTAATTCCACCCATTGAGTAGTGTTGCATTGGAAGAACTGGTGCCCAACCTTTTGGACCCTCATCAGCTGGATCAATACCGTTGAAAATTTGACATATCTCTTGAACGTCTCTTAAGTTTTTCTCAATATGCTCTCTTCCAAGAATAGAGATATCTAACCAAACATGATATCCATAAGGAGAAGGAACACCTTTACCATTTCTAATATGTTCAATCATTCTTCTTGAAACAACGTCTCTTGATGCAAGTTCTTTTTTCTCAGGCTCATAATCTGGCATAAATCTGTGACCATCAACATCTCTTAGAATTCCACCATCTCCTCTACAACCTTCTGTTAATAAAATTCCAGATGGAACAATTGGAGTTGGGTGGAATTGTACAGCTTCCATATTTCCTAATGTTGCAATTCCAGTCTCTAAAGCAATAGCAGCACCTGTTCCTTCACAAATTACAGCATTTGTAGTTTGTTTAAATACTCTTCCATATCCACCTGTTGCAATACAAGTTCCTTTTGCAACATAAGCTTCTAATTCACCTGTAATTAAATCTCTAACAACTGCTCCATAACATCTTCCATCTTCATGAATTAAGCTAATTGCTTCTTTTCTATCTCTAATATCAACATTATGTTTTAAAGCTTCATTTGCAACACCAAATAACATTGTATGACCTGTTGCATCAGCTGTGTAACATGTTCTCCATTTTTTAGTACCACCAAAATCTCTTGAAGTGATAAGTCCGTGTCTATCTTCATCTTCAGTAATAGTTGTTTTTTTAGCATTAATAACAGCTTCTCTAGTACCTTTTTCAACTCTTGACCAAGGAACCCCCCAGCTTGCTAACTCTCTAATAGCTTTTGGTGCAGTGTGTACGAACATTCTAGCAACATCTTGATCACATCCCCAGTCACTACCTTTTACAGTATCTGCAAAGTGTAAATCTTCATTATCTCCATCACTCATTTTAGAGTTTCCTAAAGATGCTTGCATACCACCTTGAGCAGCAGCACTATGAGATCTTTTAACTGGAACTAAAGATAATACAATAGTACTTAAACCTTTTTTTTGTGCAGCAACAGCAGCTCTAAGACCTGCAAGTCCTCCACCAATTACTAATGCATCACAGTAATTAATTTTCATTATGCGATTCCTCCAACACTTTTAGTTTTCATTTCATAATTCATAATCTTAGCAGATGGCTGGAATGAATCTCTTGGAGTACCATTTTTAGAGTTTTCATAACCTATTTTCATATAAGCTGCTAAAGAAGCAAATCCTAAAACTAAGAAAAACACTGTTAAAGCCCATTTAACTTTTTTAAGTGCTTTTCTAGTAGCTTTTGGATTTTCACCATCAAACCATCCCCATTTTACACAAAGTCTATATAAACCAATTGTTCCGTGAAATTCAACTGCTAATAGTAAAAGAATATATAGTGGCCACATATACTCATCCCAAACTCTAGCACTACTTTCATATGGTCCAATTTGATCTGGATGAGTCATAATTACATATAAATGCACTGAACCCAAAAAGAACATTGCAAAACCTGTAAATGCTTGTGTAAACCAAAGTTTTGTATCATCATGACCCATACTTTTTGCATGAGCTTTAATTACTTGATACTGTTTAAAATTCCCTGGTAATTTTCTCATACCTAAAGCTGCATGAACTATAAAAATAATAAAAATAATTAAAGCAGCAATAGATACTAAAAGTGGATTTCCACCTTCAAATATAAAGCTACCCTCCAATAATTTAGTAACTTGGTACATAAAATCATCTGACACTAAAATTGATGCAACAAGTAACATATGTGCCCACATAAATAGAGCTAAAAATCCACCTGTAAAACTTTGAATAAAATCAAGTTTTGCAGGAAGTCTGCTCTTTTTACCCTCTGTTGTTTTTCCTAAATAACCCTCTACTAGGTCACTCATATCCTATCCTTTCTTCAAGATTTAATTTTTACATAAAATAATATCCAAATATAGATTTAATATATATCAAGTAAATGTTATTTTATCGGTTTTATCTGTAAGATTGTAGAAAAGTTACATTTAGCCTATTAAAGGCTAAATGTTTATTTAATAAGTGTGTAAAAATTATACTCTATTTTAAAAAAAGAGATTGTACTGCTACTTGTGCAAAATTAATTAATGTATCAATATTTAATACAGGTATAAAGAATACAATAGCAGATCCAATTCCTCCAATCAGCGTTAAAATAGCTACAAAAAGTGTTGCATAAGTTGAAACTCTACTATCATCAAACTCTTCACCTTTGCACTCACTATTTGCAGGATAAAAATACATAACTGCAATTAATCTTAAGTAGTAGTACATAGATATAATTGTTGCAACTATTGCTAAAACAGCAATAGCAATATATCCAGCTTTAATTGTTTCAGTAAATACATAAATTTTTCCTATAAAACCAATAGTTCCTGGAATTCCAGCAAGTGATAAAAGAAATATTGTCATCATTGCTGCTAAAAATGGTCTTTGTTTTGCTAAACCTTTAAAATCATCATAAGTAACTTTTGTATTTGTATCAGAAATTATATGAGATGCTAAACCAAAAGTTCCAAGAGCTGATAATAAATAAGCAATTAGATAAAACATTATTGAATAAGCAGCATCAATATTTATAATTCTATCATCGGCATATGTTAATGCTAAAAATGCTAGTAGTAAATATCCTGTATGAACAATTGATGAAGCTGCTAACATTCTTTTTACTATTTGTTGAGTAATTGCTAACCATGTTCCAAAAACTAAAGTCAATATAATAATTACTTGTAATATTCCATCCCAAAAATCAACTATTGGAGATATATACTCTAACATTATTCTTAAAAAGAATGAGAAAATTGCAATTTTAAATGTTGATGCCATATATGCTGTAATAACTATTGGAGCACCTCTATAGATATCAAGTACCCATGATTGGAATGGAAATGCAGCAATTTTAAATAAAAATGTAAATAAAATTAGTGTTAATCCTATATAAACTAATGGTAAAGTTTGACTATTTGGATTTATAACATAACTGTATATATCAGCTAAATTTGTACTTACAACTGCTCCATAAACTAATACAGTTCCAAGAAGATAGAATGCTCCAATAAAAGCACCTAAAACTAAATATTTAAAAATTGCTTCAACTCTTTTAGAGTCATCTCTATTGTATCCAACCATAATATAAACACTAAATGATGCAATTTCTAATGCAATAAATGCAGTTATTAGTTCATTTGCTTGTGCTAAAACCATCATTCCAAATAGAGCAAATAATAAAATACTAAAAAACTCGCCTTTAAAATATTTTCTATTTTGAATATAGTGTTCACCAATTAAAATTGTAAGAAGTGTTCCTAAAATTAGAAGAATATTAAAGAAGTTTGAAAAAGTATCAAATGTTAATACATTATTCAAAAATCCTTCATATGGTTGAACTGAATATAGTGTATTTACATTAAAAAGTGTAAATACCAAAGCAACAACTAAAAAAAGTGATGATACAAATATATGGCTCTTTATAGTAATGTTATCATACATACTCATAAAAAGTAGTGTAATAGCTCCAAACAATACCAACAAAGTTGGCATTAAATATATAAATTCACTCATCATTTTGTTGCTCCAATTTGTAAAATATCTTGTAAATAGTGAGTAACTGTTGGTTCAAATTTATCAATAAAAATCTCTGGATAAACACCCATTATAAACACTAAAATAACCCATGGAATTAATCCAACAATCTCTTTGATTTTTAAATCTCTCATTTTAAGTTCTGCTGAACCCTCAGGTCTATCTTGCAATATTGCTCTTTGAAACATCCACAACATATATGAAGCTCCAATAATTACAGATAGTGCTGCAACTGCTCCTAAATAAGGATTAAAATTAAATACTCCAAAAATAATTAAAAGTTCAGATACAAATCCATTTGTTCCAGGTAATCCAACATTTGCAAAAAGCATAATTGCAAAAATAAATGTAAATATTGGTGCTTTTTTTGCAATTCCACCTAAATCTTTAATTGTTTTAAATCCAGTTTGCTCTTGCATTAAACCAACAAGTAAAAATAGTGCTCCAGTTGCAATTGCGTGAGCAATTACTAAATATAGTGCTCCATTAATACCATAACTATTTAGTGAAAATATACCAGCAGCAATAAAACTTAAGTGAGAAGCTGAAGAGTATGCAAACATTCTTTTAATATCATCTTGCATAAGAGCTGCAACTCCAAAATATACTAAACCGAATAGACCAAGAATTACAAACCAAGTAGCATATTCAACATAAACATCTGGGAAAATTGGAATTAAGAATCTAACAATTGCATAAACTCCTAGTTTTGCCATTATTGATGATAGTAAAAAAACAGCACCTGTTGGAGCATTTTTATATGTCTCCATAATCCAAGTGTGTAGTGGAAAAAGTGGAACTTTAATAGCAAATGCTGCTAGAAATGCCAAAAATAACCAAACTCTAGTTGATCTATCAAGCTCTGTTACCATCATTAAATTATCATAAGCAAAAGACCAAACTCCAAACTCATTAAAGTAAGCAACTCCAAGATATAAAATACCTACAAGCATTAAAAGTGATCCAGCCATTGTATAAACTGTTACTTTAATTGTTGTAAATACTTTATCTCCAAATCCATATTGACCAATCATTAAAAAGACTGGTAGAAGCATAATTTCCCAGAAGAAATAAAATAGTATTAAATCAAGTGATAATAAAGCTCCTGTAACTCCTGTTTGAACTAAAAGCATATTTATCCAATAACCTTTAGTTTTCCCTTCCCATAAAAGAAGATATGATGTTGGAATTAAAATTGCAATCATCATAAGAATTGTTAAAGAGAAACCATCTAATCCAATATAGTAATTAATACCATAAGTTTCTATCCAAGATACATTTGTAACAAACTGCATACCAGCACTTGGCTCAAACTCTATATAGATTTTTAATACAAGTGCTAAAATAACAGTTGTTGTTAAAAATGCTATATTTCTAATTGTATTTACATCTTTTGTAGTAATCATTAATCCTATTGCTACAACAGCTGGTAAAAATATAATAAATGAAAGAATATCTGCACTCATATTATAACCCTAATGAAATATATAAATAAACAAATATACAAGCCATTCCAATTAGCATAAATGCTGCATAGAATCGTACATTTGCATTTTGAATTAATGCAACTTTTTTACCAATCTCAACAAAGTTTGTTGAAGACTTCATAATAAAGGCATCAATAATCTTATCGTCAACAACTTTATCAATAAATCTTGATAGAGCTTTTGTAGATTTTACAAATAGTAAATCATATAACTCATCAACATAAAGTTTTCTTCCAATAAATCCTGTCTCTAACTCTGGTTTATCTAAATCATAATTTGCATATTTCTTATAAGCAATAAATATACCACTTGCAGCAACTATTACTGAAAGTGCCATTAATATATACTCTGTACTATGAGATAAAGTAATTGCTTTTGAGTTAAGAGAGCTTAACCAAGTATCAACTAAATGATTTCCACCAAACACTGCTGGGAAGTTTAAAAAACCTGCTCCAACTGCTCCAATCGCTAGAATTACCAATGGAAACGTAATTGTTCTACTTGTATATACATAATCTTTATGACCGCTTTTATTTGGTGCAACAAATACAATAAAATAGAGTCTAAACATATAAAATGCTGTTAAAAATGCAGTAAATAGTGCTAAACCATAAATTAGATATTGTCCTTCTTGGAATGCTGCTGCTAGAATTGTATCTTTTGAGAAAAATCCAGAAAATGGAGGAATACCTGATATTGCAATAACACCAATTAAAAATGTTGCAGATATAATTGGTAATTTTGCTCTATGTTTTGCAATATTAAATATATTTTGTTCATGATGAAGTGCAATAATAACTCCTCCAGCTCCCATAAATAACATTGCTTTAAAGAATGCGTGTGTAAATACATGGAAAAGTCCACTTGCATAGAAACCTAAACCAACAGCTATAAACATATAACCTAATTGACTCATTGTTGAGTAAGCAAGTATCTTTTTAATATCTGTTTGTCTTGTTGCAATAATAGCAGCAAGAAGAGCTGAAAATGCTCCAATATATGCAATAAAAATTCCAATCTCTTCAATTCCACTATATAAAAAGTGAAATCTTGCAACCATATAAACCCCAGCTGTAACCATTGTAGCAGCGTGAATTAGTGCTGAAATTGGAGTTGGACCTGCCATGGCATCTGGAAGCCATGTATATAGTGGAATTTGAGCTGATTTACCCATTGCTCCAACAAATAGTAATATACCAATTACTACTAACCAACCGTTTGAAACATTTGTTAAATTTTCTTCAATTGAAGAGAAAGATAAATCAACTTCTCCTAATGCAAAAAATAGTGCTGCAACTCCTAGTAAAAATCCAAAATCACCTACTCTATTAACTATAAATGCTTTATTTGCAGCTTCAACATTCTCTTTACTTCCATAATAGAACTTAATTAAAAGATATGAACAAACTCCAACACCTTCCCAACCAATAAATAAAATAATTGGGTTATCAGCAAGAACTAAAATTAACATAGATGCTAAGAATAGATTAAAGTAAGCAAAGAATTTACCAAACCCTTCATCACCTCTCATATAACCAACTGCGTAAATATGAATTAACCAACCAACAAATGTAACAAACATTGACATAAAAATTGATAGATTATCACCTAAAAGTGCCATGTCAATGTTTAAATAACCAATATTTAACCAAGTAAATAGGTATTGATTATAAACTATATTTTCACTTACCATATTTAAAAATAGGCAAAGTGTAATAATAAATGCTATAAATGGTGTAACTGTTCCTATAGCTGCAAAATAGAGTTCAGAAACTTTTTGTTTTTTAATACTATAAAAGTATAAACCACCATTTAATATTGCACCAATAAGTGGTGCTAAGATTATCCATATTAGTAAATTTGTACTCATCTTTTTTCTCCTTGAGATAAAGATGTAAAGATATCTGTATCAAGTGATCTTTTAGCTCTAAATAAAAGAATAATTACAGATAAGAATATTGCAGCTTCAGCAGCAGCAATTGATATAACCATAATAGTTATAATTTGTGGATCTATATCAAAGTAGTATCTTGCAAAAGTTACTAAAAACAGTGTAATTGCATTTAGCATAAGTTCAATTGACATATAAACAACAAATATATTTCTTCTTGATATTACTCCAATTGCACCAATTGAAAAAAGTATCATTGATATAAATGCGAATGAATTTAGTGTCATCATCTTATTCATCCCCCTTTGAAATTAGTTTTGTATCTCTTTTTTTAGCAAGAACAACAGAACCTACAAGAGCAATTAGTAGAAGAATTGAGATTAATTCAAATGCTATAATCCACTCATTATAAAGTATCATTCCAACAGGTTTTATATCTCCAAAATCACTATTTTCTATTGGATACAAATCCTTTGATGGAAGATTTGAAACAGCTTTTAAAACTAAGATATTTAATGGAATCATTAAAGCTACACCCAAAGCTATTAATTTATATTTTGCTGGTTCTTGTGGAAGATCTTCATCTTTAATATTTAAGAACATCAAAATAAATAATAGTAGTGCCATAATAGCTCCTGCATAAACTATTATTTGAACCATAAAAAGTAGTGTTGCATTTAAAAGTGCGAACATCCCAGCAATACTTAACATTGTAATTAGAAGACCTAATGCACTATACATTGGGCTTTTATATACAAGCATAGCAATTGCACCTGTAATTGCAAAAAATGCTAAAGCAATAAAAATTATATCAGCCATTATTCAAAATCCTTTGATCTCTCATTTTTCATAAGAGCTTTTTTATCTAGTACAAACTCTTCTCTTGTAGAAGCTGTAAATGAAAAAATTCCAGTATCCATTCTAATTGCATCACAAGGACAAGCCTCTACACAATATCCACAGAAAACACACTCTAAAAGGTCAATTTTAAACTCTTTTGGTCTTTTTTCATCAACTCCGTCAAATCTCTCTTCAGCCTCTATAAAAATACACTCAGCTGGACAAGCAGTTGCACACATAAAACAAGCAACACACTTCTCAGTTCCATCATCATGTTTTGTAAGTCTATGAACCCCTCTATATCTTTCAGTAATATCACTTGGCTGAACCTCTGGATACTGTAAAGTATTTAAGTTATCAAGATCTTTTAAATTTTTATAGAAGTGCTTGAAAGTTGTCTTCATTCCTCCAGCAATTGCTGGAAGAAATAACTTATCTTTTAACGATTTTCCATATCTTGGTACTACTTTTACTGCCATATTAATTTCCTATTACCACAACAAATGTTGCTGTTATTACTATATTTAAAAGTGCTAATGGAATTAAAACTTTCCATCCTAACATTTGAAGTTGATCATATCTAACTCTTAATAGTGTCCATCTAACCCAAATATAAACAAATGCCATTAAGAAGAATTTTGTTAAAAATACTCCAACTTGAATAACTGCTGTTGCAATATTTACTCCATTTTCTCCAAGACCTGTTGTTAAAAATGAAACTAAAAGTGCCACAACTCCTAAACATAATGTCCAGAAAACAAAAGTTAAAATTTTTGTCTCTTTTTCTCTACTTCTATCACTTCCTACAGCTTTATTATTTTTCTTCATCCATCTTGTAAATATAAATACTTTAATAGGAAGAAGAATAATTAATGCCATAATTACATAATCAATATTCTCTTTTATAGAAGCTGTATCCATCCAAGGGATTTGATATCCACCAAAAAGTAAAGTTACTATTAGTGCACTTGAAGCACTCATAGCAGCATATTCACCAACTTGAAAAAGTCCAAATTTCATACCACTATACTCAGTATGATATCCAGCAACAATCTCACTTTCACCTTCTGCTAAGTCAAATGGAGCTCTATTTGTTTCAGCGAATGAACAAACTATAAAGATTATTGCAGCAAGTGGTTGAATAAAAATTCCCCACATTGGAATAACTCCAAGATAAGTTCCAGTTTGTGCATTTACCATATCAGTTAGATGAATTGAACCATAAGAGATAATTATAGAGATCAAAGCTAATCCCATTGCAGCTTCATAAGATATAACTTGTGCTGAAGCTCTAATAGAACCTAAAAGTCCATATTTATTTCCAGATGAGTAACCACCAAGAATAATTCCATAAACACTAAGCCCTGCAAATGCTAAAAACCACATAATTCCAAGTTCTGTTGGAATTGCTTGCATTGTATGAGCTTCTCCATCAATTACTAAAACATCAGCATAAGGAATAACCGCAAATGTAAGAAAAGAAGCCATAAAAACAACAACAGGAGCAACTGTAAAAAAGAATTTATGTCTTACATGAGCTGGAGTAAAATCCTCTTTAAAAACAAGCTTTAACATATCTGCTAAAGCTTGAATTAGTCCACCTAATCTCATAGGTCCAATATTACATCTATTTGGACCACTTCTATCTTGTATAAATCCAGCAATTCTTCTCTCCCACCAAACCCAAACAGGAGTAAGTCCAACTGCAAGAACTACGGCTAAGATAATATTTACTAGAATAATAATTGTATTACTCATATAGTTCCCTTCTCAATCATATATTTAATATCTTCTATAATTGTAGTTATAGTTTTCATAGGCTTATTTCTATCTATTTTTGAAACAACTTTTTGTCTAATTCCATCACAATTTATATATGTACCGCTTTTTTCATAAAAAGATGCAACACCTAAAGCTATATTTGATTTTGCTATTGTTAAACAGTTATGAGAGAATAAAGATATTACTTTTTTATCTTTTAATGCTTCTAAATTATTTTCAAAATAACTATTTTCTATAATAAATATAGTTTTTGAACTATTTAAAGCTGATTCAAAATACTCTTTAGTTTCATCTATATTTAACTCTTTAAATGAGGCTCTATTTGCACTTTTATCTGCTTTTCTTAAATAATCATCAGCAAAACTCTCATCATAAGTATTTGGAGAGTAAGCACTTAATTTTATATTCAATTTTTCACACAATTTTTTACAATTTGCCATCTCTTCGTAAGATAGATTTGGACTTAAAAGCATTAAAATATCTTTTGAAGTAGATAACTCTTTGAAGATATTTGCAATAGTATTTGAAATGTTTGATTCACTATTATTTATTAAAGCTGTTTCGAATCTATTATTTGATTCATTATGATAAGACAATCTTCCCTCATCACACATAAACCAACCATTTACTGCCTTATTTACTCTAGGTCTAAATCTATAAATCATATCATCTTTATATTTCTCTTTTCTATGATCTACATTTATATTACACCCTTTCGAACAACCATTACAAATAGCCTCAAAACTTTGTAAAAACCAAACTCTTTGTTTAAATCTAAAATCCTTGCTTGTTAATGCTCCAACTGGACATAAATCAACAACATTCATAGCATAAGGATTATTAAGTGGCTTTCCAGGGAAAGTTCCAATTACAGAGTGATCAGTTCTACTAATTACACCTAACTCACCTGTTTTTGTAATATCTTTACAAAATCTCACACATCTAAGACATAAAACACATCTCTCTTGATCTAGCATTACATTTGAACCCAAATCAACTCTTTTGTCTGCGTTATTTTTATAATCAAGATTTACTCTTGAAGCATAAAATCCAGATTCCATATAGTAATCTTGAAGTTTACACTCTCCTGCTTGGTCACATGTAGGACAGTCAATTGGATGATTTATAAGTTCAAGTTCTAATATATCACGTCTAACTTTTTCAATATTTGAACCCTTTGTTCTTACAACCATTCCATCTTTTATTGGTGTATCACATGCAATTTGAGGTCTTTTTTGACCCTCTATTTCAACCATACACATTCTACAATTTCCATCTTTTCCCAACGCTTGATGATAACAAAAGTGAGGGATATGGATTTTCTCATCCAATAATTTATCAATCAACAAGCTACCTTTAGTAGCTTGAAATTGAACTCCATTAATTGTTATACTAACTTGATCAGCCATAAATTCATATCCCCTTATTATTTATTTACCTGTATATAATTGTCTTGGTCTAGCAATTTTATGTTTTGGATCTCTTTTGAACTCTGCCCATTGAGCAATCCATCCTGGAGTTCTTCCTATAACAAATATTGGTGTAAACATCTCTACTGGAATTTTAAGTGCTGTTAATATAACTCCTGAATAGAAATCAATATTTGGATATAGACCTCTTTCTTTAAAGTAATCATCACTTAAAGCTGCTTCTTCAACTGCTGTTGCAATATCAATAAGTTTTGAATCAAGATTTAATTTCTCTCTTAATTTACCTTGTAAATCTCTTAGAGTATCTGCTCTTGGATCTCTGTTTTTATAAACTCTATGTCCAAACCCCATAAGTCTAAATGGATCATTTTTATCTTTTGCTTTAGCTATAAATGAAGGTACATTTTTAATATCACCAATCATTCTTAGTTGATCCATAACCTTTTCATTTGCTCCACCATGAGCCGCTCCCCAAAGTGCTGAAATACCAGAAGCTATTGCAACATATGGATGAGCCTCAGTTGATCCAACATTTCTAACTGTTGTTGTAGAAGCATTTTGTTCATGATCTGCATGAAGTGTTAAAATAGCATCAAGTGCATCAACTTCTATTTGAGTAATCTCTTGATTTTTACCATTTCCTAAATATTTCATTTTCCCACCTGGATATGCTCTTAGCATATATAAGAAGTTTTCTGTGAAATATCTATTTATATCTGGATAAATTAGTGGTGTTCCAATTGAGTTTCTATAAGCCATTGCTGCAATTGTAGGCATTTTTGCCATAATTCTATTTTGCATTGTTCTATACTCATCTTCATCTTCTAAATGTAAATGATCTTTATAAAATGCAGATAGAGCCATTGTTGCAGATGCCATTGTTGCCATTGGGTGTGCTCCATCTGGAAGTGCATCAAATAGTCTAATAATTCCCTCATCAACAAAAGATCTATGTCTTATCTCTAAATCAAGATTTTTCGACTCATCTTTTGTTGGTAATCTTCCATTCATCAGTAGATATGATACATCTAAGAATGAGTGTTTACCAGCTAAATCAGCAATATCAATTCCTCTATATTTTAGCTCAGAGTTTTCACCATCAATAAAAGTAATTTTTGACTCACAAGCCGCTGTTGAAGTATATCCTGGGTCAAATGTAAACATTCCAGAGTCTTTATAAAAAGTAGAAATATCTACAACACTTGGTCCTCTTGTACCATCAATAATATTGTACTCATAAGATTTACCAGTTCTGTTATCTGTAAAAGTCATTGTATTTTTTGCCATTTGTTCTCCTTAGTTTTGATTATTTTTAATATAAGCGTCAAATTCGCTTCTAAACTTTTTAATAATACTTGCAATAATATCTTTAACAGCTGGTGCAAAAACACAAACTGTTTTTCCATTCATTGTTTCACACACATCTAAAATAGTTTGTAGATCATTTGAAGTTCCACAACCTTCTAATATATCTCTTATAATTTTATCAATCCAACCACAACCCTCTCTACAAGGTGTACATTGTCCACAAGATTCGTGATGATAAAACTCAATAATATTTTTAGCAACATCAACCATACATGCACTATCATCAATTACAATCATACCTCCTGTACCTAAAGTTGAACCTATATCCCACATTGATTCATAATCTAATACAGCTTTTTCTACTTCTTCAGCTGTTAGTATTGGACATGATGTTCCACCTGGAATAACTGCTTTTAACTTTTTACCTTCAGGCATCCCACCACCAACTTCATTTAAGAAATCAATCATCTTATTTCCATATTGAAGTTCATAAACACCTGGGTTTTTAACAGGTCCTGATATTGCAAAAAGCATAGTTCCTGGAGATTTTGGTGTACCATATTTTGTATAACCCTCTGCTCCATTTTCAACTATATTTGGTACAGATGATATAGTTTCAACATTATTTACTGTTGCTGGATTATCATAAAACCACTCACACTCTTTTCCGTGAGGTTTAAGTCTTGGATGTCCTCTTTTTCCTTCAAGTGATTCAATAAGTGCAGATTTCTCTCCACAAATATATGCTCCTCCACCTCTATGAACTGTAATATCAACTTTAAAATCATATTTATCCATGATTTTATCACCAATAATTTTTGCTTTATAAGCCTCTTGAATAGCTTCATTTAATCTATCAATAAAAAACTTATACTCACCTCTTATATAAATATAAGCATGATTTGCTTGAATCGCCCAACAAGTACAGATAATTCCTTCTATTAAAAGGTGTGGGTCATATTGGAAAATTTGTCTATCTTTAAAAGTTCCTGGTTCACTCTCATCCCCATTTACTATTAGATATCTTGGTCTTCCATCAACTGGTGGCATAAGTTCCCATTTTGGTCCACAAGCAGCTCCTCCTCCACCTTTTCCTCTAAGCCCCGATTTTGTAACTTCAGCAGTAACTTCTTCTGGTTTCATAGTAAAAAGTTTATCAATAGAAGAGTATCTTCCATTTGCAAGGGCAACTTCAAGTTTGTGTGAATTTGGGATATCAAAATTTTTACTTACTATTTTAGTTATCATTTTTGCACTCCCAAATTATTTTCTCTAACTTCTCTTTTGTTAATTTTCCATGATAAACATTGTTTAATGCAATCATTGGAGCATCTCCACAAGCACCTTGACACTCAACTTCACTAAAAGTAAAAAGTCCATCAGCACTTGTTTGCCCAGGTTCAAGCCCTAAAGTCTCTTTTATATAAGCTTTAAGTTCTCTTGCACCCATAAGCATACAAGATACTGTTTTACACAGTTCAATATGATATTTACCTTTTGGTTTTAAGTTAAACATTGTATAAAAAGTTGCTACTTCATATACTTGCATAGGACTTTTTCCTACTCTTGAAGCTACATAAACCATAGCTTCAGGACTTACCCAACCTTCTTGCTCTTGAACTAACCAAAGTGCTGGTAACATACAAGAGTCAATTTTTGGATATCTTGAAACATACTCTTGAAATTTTTCTTCATTTTGCGGTGTATATTTAAAACTACTCATTATCTATCAAACTCCCCAGCAATAAAATTCAAACTAGCCATTGTAATAACAGCATCTGCAAGCATTGTACCTTCAACAATTTTTGAATAAGCTGCAAGTGAGTAAAAACATGGTGGTCTACATTTTACTTTATAAGGTCTTCCACTTCCATCACTTACAATAAAAAATCCCAACTCACCATTTGTAGCCTCTGTTGAGCTATAGTATTCACCTTTTGGAACCATGATTCCTTCAAATGTAAGCTTAAATTGATTCATTAAACCTTCAATATTTCCATAAACATCTTTTTTAAGTGGTAAAACAGCATTTGGGGCATATACATTTATTGCACCATCTGGAAGATTTTTCATAGCTTGTCTAATAATTTTAATTGATTGAGTAATCTCTTCAAATCTACACATCATTCTGTCATAAACATCTCCATGACTTCCAACAACTACATCAAAATCAAAGTTTTCATATCCATAATATGGCTTATCTTTTCTTAAATCGTGTGCAACACCAGTTGCTCTTAAATTTGGTCCACTAATTCCATTTGCTAAAGCAAAATCAGCTTTAATAACTCCAACATCTTGAGTTCTATCATGATATATTCTATTGTGTGCGATTAGCGACAATACATCATCAACACCACTCTCTGTAGCTTTTAAAACATCTTCTAAATCAGCTGCAAAACCATCATATAGATCAAACTCTAATCCACCAATTCTTGTGTAAGTATTTGTAAGTCTAGCACCTGTAAGTTTTGATAATAGATCATATGCTTTATCTCTTGCTGAGAATAGATACCAAAGGCTTGTTAATCCACCAAGGTCAACCATATTTGCAGCATTACAAACAATATGGTCAATTATTCTACTTAACTCACCAATAATCACTCTAATCATCTTTGCTCTAGGAGTAATCTCAATATCTAACATCTCTTCAACTGCTTTTGCCCAACCAATATTATTTAAAATTGCACTACAGTAGTTTAATCTATCTGTATAAGGTATTACTTGAGAATATGTATGATGCTCACAAGCTTTTTCAAAACCTCTATGTAAATATCCAATCTCAGTAACGCAAGCTGTTATAGTTTCACCTTCCATTGCTAAAAAGTTTCTAATAGTTCCATGGCTTGCTGGGTGTGATGGTCCAACATTTAAAAGCATTAAATCTTCAATCTCTTGATCAGAGTACCCTTTTGATTTTAACAAAGGAGTCATCTCATCCATTAAATCATCAGTCTCTTTGCTTATTTGTCCATCTGTAATTTTGTAATCTTTTCTTAAAGGATGCCCTACAAACTCTTTATGATTTAAAACTCTTTTTAAATTTGGATGATTTAAAAATTTAATACCATATTGATCATAAGCCTCTCTTTCAGCCCAGTTTGCAGAAGAAAATAGATCATGAACAGATTCAACACTCAAAGTATCATCACTTACAAAAGCCTTTACCGTTGTCTCTTTTTTAAAATCACTGCTTCTTAAAACATAAACAACTGCAAATCTAGAAGGTGTAGAGTCAGGAAATTTTAGATAATCAACTACAGTCATATCTAAAAGAATAGTAAAATCTTGATTATTTTTTAAATTTAAAAGAGTAGATCTTAAATCTTTTGAATCAACTAATAAATCACACTTAAGCATCTAAAAATCCTTTATACTCTTTAACTCTATCTTTTAAAACTGATTCGTTTTTAGCTTTCTCTTGAATTCTCATAATTGCATCAAGTACAGCTTCAGGTCTTGGAGGACAACCAGCTATATACTCATCAACAGGAATTATTTGATCAATTCCTTGAACAGTTGCATAGTTATCATAAAAACCACCACTACAAGCACATGCACCCATAGATATAACCCATTTTGGTTCACACATCTGCTCATAAATTTTTTTCAAAATTGGAGCTTGTTTATAAGAGATTGTTCCAGCAACAATAAGTAAATCTGCTTGTCTTGGAGAGAATCTTACAACCTCAGCACCAAATCTTGAAACATCATATCTAGCAGCAGCTACTGCCATAAACTCAATACCACAACAAGCAGTTCCAAATGCCATTGGCCAAAGCGAATAAGATCTTCCCCAATTAACTGCAGCATCTAGTTTTGTTGTAAGTATATTATCACCTAAACTTGACTCAACTCCTAATCCCATGATAAAGCCTTTTTCTTATAAATATAGATTAACCCAATAAATAGTAATCCCATAAAGATGAACATTTTAGCTAATCCCGCATAGCCAAGTTCAACAACATTTACAGCCCAAGGAAACATAAAAATTACTTCAACATCAAACAGTAAAAATGAGATTGCTACAAGATAAAACTTAATAGAAAATCTTACATTTGCTGTTCCTATAGGATTTGTAACACCACTTTCATAAACATTGTTTTTTATAACTGAGTTTTTATTGTTAGGTCCTATGAATTTTGTAAGTACAAAAACACCTGCTAGTATCAAACCTATTACAACAAAAACTACAGAAGATAAGACTATTTCAGCTGACATCTTTTTTCCTAGTTCAAAAATTAAAAATCAAATTTGATTGTACACAAATTTTATGAAGTAAACAAATATTTATTATACTTTTGAACAAAAATTATATTTTAGTGTGTAAAAAAGGCAAAAAAATATGATTTGTTTTAACTTTTTATATTTTATAAAGCCCAATTAATCGGCTTCTAATTTTAATATGTGAAAAAAAGTAATAGCTATTTTAATTGATACAAAATGAAACATAACATTAATTCTCACAAATGAAAGATAGCATTAATAAATATAATGCTAAAGTTAAAACCAAAATAATTTAAGTAGAGGTAGAGATGAAAAAAGCTATTGAACTTTTAAAAAAACACAATCTTTTAAAGATAATAGATGATGAACTTGATATAAATTTAGAAATTCCTCATGTTGCTTATGTAGAGGTTAAGAAACCTGATTCAAAAGCAATTTTATTTACAAATGTAGTTGATAGAAAAAAGAATAAAAAGTTTAAAGAACCTGTATTAATGAATGTTTTTTGTAATGAAGAAGCGGTTAAACTATTTATTGGAGATGGCGATAAAATAGCAAATGAGATTGAATCACTTTTAAAGCTAAAACCACCTGTTACATTTAGTGAAAAACTTTCAACTATTGGTAAGCTATTCTCACTTAAAAACACAATTCCAAAAAAAATTAAAGGTAAAGGTTCTTGTCAAGAGATTATAAAGCTAGGAGCTGATGCAAAACTTAGTGATTTGCCAGTTATTAAAACTTGGGAAGATGATGGTGGAGCTTTTATTACTATGGGGCAAGTTTATACTCAAAGTTTAAATGGTGAACTTAAAAATTTAGGAATGTATAGGCTTCAAGTATTTCCTGATAACACTCTTGGAATGCATTGGCAAATACACAAAGATAGTAATCATTTCTTCCATGAATATAAAAAAGCTGGTAAAAAAATGCCTGTAAGTATTGGAATTGGTGGAGATC
>Ga0265294_10000153_pt1 | contig 82767 bp, 55 predicted proteins | sample MunlanPumphouse3_FD_192504 | JGI IMG/M metagenome (GOLD analysis project Ga0265294, IMG submission 192504) | Groundwater microbial communities from a municipal landfill in Southern Ontario, Canada - Pumphouse #3 | ecosystem: Environmental > Aquatic > Deep subsurface > Groundwater | place...
CATCACAAGGTCACGCTGTGCCTGCGAAAGGTCGCCATGCAGTGAATCGGCATCATAACCGTCCTGCAGCAGTTTATCAGCTATTTCCTGGGTCTCAATCCGTGTGCGGCAAAATATGATACCGTAAATATTGGGATAGTAATCCACGATGCGTTTCAGAGCCAGGTATTTGTCTTTGGCATGCACCATGTAATAGATGTGCCGCACATTTTGTGCCCCTTCATTCTTCCGACCGATGGTAATTTCCTTCGGATCACGCATGTATTTCCGGGTAATTTTCTCAATCTCCCTGGGCATGGTCGCTGAGAAAAGCAACATACTCCGCTCTTCCGGCATGTAGGAAAGAATCTCATCGATATTTTCCGAAAAACCCATGTTCAGCATCTCGTCGGCCTCATCCAGCACCACGGTATGCACGTCTGCGAGAGAAACAGTCTTGCGTTTGATCAAGTCGATCAGTCTCCCGGGGGTGGCCACAATGATGTGGACGCCTCTTTTCAGGGTACGTATCTGACTCTCGATACTCGATCCCCCATATACCGGAAGGATCTTAATATCGTCCACGTACGTAGAATAATCGGTGAGGTCACCTGCAATCTGCAAACAGAGTTCTCTTGTGGGACACAAGATCAATGTTTGTGGTGACAGCTGTTTGATGTTTATTTTTTGAATGATGGGAATCCCGAAAGCAGCTGTTTTTCCGGTTCCCGTTTGGGCGAGTGCGATGATATCGCGTGTGTTGGCCAGTAACTGCGGAATGACCTCCGTTTGTACGGGCATGGGCTGTTCGAATCCCAACTCTACAATCGCTTGCTGAATTTCAGGGATTACACCCAGTTCTTGAAATGTACTCATTTGTATAAATTATGTTTGTGGGGGTATATTGATCTTTCTCCATACTCCACATTCACAACTTTATAAAGATGAGAGAAAATTCAATGTCTGTCTGTGATTTTTTTGGGATGATGACGATAACCTGTTTCCAATAGAGGATATTAAACCACCTTAAAAAAAATCGGCTGCAAAGGTATGAAAATAAATCGGATAAATAAGAATCAGAACGGATAAAGTAGATATTTTCTCAAAAGATTCCTTTTACCGCTCGTCACTCTGAGTTCCTTCTCCAGATAGTTGTCCACAGATCCATATTTTTGTTTGATGTAATCCACCGCGTAATTGAGATAGGATCTGTTGACCGACAACATGGCCGTGACAGCCTCCTGCATGGATTCGGAAAGGTTTCTGGCGTCAATTTCTGCTTTGGCTGGATCAATATGCTGATTCGAAAGCATATAGTCCTGCTCGATGGAACTCTGCGGGACTCCAATGGCATACAAAATAAAATAAGTGGCTAACCCCACGCCGTCTTTGCCCAGTGAACCCGACAACAGCAAGGGATAATTGCTGTCATTGGTAAGGATATCAAACATTTCTGCGAACTGTGCTTTGTGATTTTCTACCAGATTTACATACTCCTCTTGCACATAGCGAATGGCATCGCTGCGGTCGAAATGTTCATCTTTCATCTGTTCGTCCAGCTTTCCAGCATCCATGGGAGCCAGTGGTAGGGCTATTTTTCTGATGGATGGATGAAGAAGGACGGGGTATTTTCCGATAGATCTTTCGGAACGAAAATCAATTACCGTCTTGATATTCAACCGGCGGATACGTTCCTGGTCATAAAGCGTGGCGTTGCTCAGATTCCCTGAACGATAGATTTCTCCCCACTTCATTTGCCGGTTGTCGGTGGTGAAGTAACCACCTATGTCGCGGAAGTTCTTGATGTTGTTCATGTCGATAACCCTGTTGGCTACCACACCCGACTGCACACCGGCAGTACGCAAAATAAAATACTCACGCAGACCGGAACCGGTAGGATTCAGTCTGAGCACCTGATCTGTAATAAGGGATCTGGCCACAGGGGTAAAGCTTGAAAGGGAACTGTCGGTAAGCGAAGAATAAATATCGATGCTTCCTTCCTGATCGGGACTGACCTCCCATTTGAGCAGAAAATCCCCCTCCCGGTTTTTTTCCACCACGGACGTGATCTTTACTGTCGACATACAGGAGTAAGTCAGGAAAATCAGCAAGCAAACAGATAGTATGGAATATAGTTTCTTCACCCTACTAATATATAGAAACAAAAGTATAAAAACTTTGTTCTAGAAAAATGAATAAAAATAGTATTAACAATTTATAATTATTTGTTTTTCTTTTTAATACTTTATTTTTTTAATTGATTGAGATAATTTTGGAATTAACATCGCATTGTGGATAACTTGTGCAGGAATTGTAGAAAGAATTTGATAATTTGTTTTTTTTATTCAAAACCAATTTTGGGATAAAAATATTTTGCATATCTACAAATTTATTATACATTTTTTACGGCAAAGTTTCCCTTGCTTTTCAACAGACCTATAGGGAGGGAAAAGAAATAAATTATTAACTTTGCTTTTCATGAACAGCAGTTGAAAACTTTTATAGATTGCTGATTGTAAATGGAAAAAGAAATAAAGTCTGTTGAAAACAAAATGATATCTTTCCCTTCTTTTTCGATAACCTATTTCGGGTAAATTGGAGTATAAATTAATCAACAATTTCAACAGGCAATCATCATCATCATATTTCTTTTTTAAATTAAAAGTATATATTATAAATAGCATATGACAAAAGAAGAAATCATTCAAAATATAAATCTTTTAAGGAAAGAAAAAAATGCCATTATTTTGGCGCATTACTATCAGGAATCCGATATACAAGATATTGCCGATTTTATAGGTGATAGCTTGGCACTGGCGCAGTGGGCCGCCAAAACCAAGGCAGATATCATTGTACTATGTGGTGTTCATTTTATGGGAGAGACTGCGAAAATTCTAAGTCCTGGAAAGCGGGTATTTGTTCCCGATCTCATGGCTGGTTGTTCTTTGGCAGAGAGTTGTCCGGCAGATGAATTTGGTAAATTTGTAAAGGCACATCCCGACCATACCGTCATCTCCTATGTGAATACCACCGCGGCAGTGAAAGCATTGACCGATATCGTGGTTACTTCCACCAATGCGAAGCAGGTAGTAGAATCTCTTCCTGCAGATGAAAAAATTATCTTTGGACCAGATAAAAACCTGGGTGACTACATCAATAAACTCACTGGGAGGAATATGTTGCTTTGGGATGGTGTCTGCCATGTACATGCACAATTTTCTTTAGAAAGAATTCTGGCGCTCAAAAAGGAGTATCCGGGCGCTTTGCTGCTGGCACATCCAGAATGTCCCAGGTATCTGCTTGAAATAGCCGATCATGTTGGATCAACTTCTTCAATTTTGAAATTTGCTTCCACCTCTCAAAATAAACAGTTTATTGTGGCCACCGAAGCGGGTATTTTACACCAGATGCAAAAAGAAAATCCGGATAAGCAGTTTATTCCGGCGCCACCAGAAGATTCCACCTGTGCCTGCAACGAATGTTTCTACATGAAAATGAATACATTGGAGAAGCTGTATCTGTGTCTAAAAAATGAAAAGCCTGAGATTTTTGTAGAAGAGGAGATTAGAAGAAAAGCAGTGAAACCCATTGAACGAATGTTGGAAATATCGGCCCGTTACGGTTTATAAATAAGCTTTCTTTAGCTAGGAATTCCTTGAATTGATAAACTGATGCCTTTTTTGTACCTTTGCACCCACAAAAACAAATAGAAATAATTGCTTTGTCTTTCCATCCTTACTTTTTTTGACAAAGCATACTTAAAGTAAAACAACATGGCGCTTCAGTGTGGTATTGTGGGACTTCCCAATGTGGGTAAATCAACCCTTTTCAACTGTCTATCGAATGCAAAAGCTCAGGCGGCAAATTTTCCTTTTTGTACCATCGAGCCCAACGTGGGTGTGATCACTGTTCCCGATGAACGTTTGACCAAACTGGCCGAATTGGTGCATCCCCAAAGGATTGTTCCCACTACGGTTGAAATTGTGGATATCGCTGGACTGGTGAAAGGAGCAAGTAAGGGAGAAGGCCTTGGTAATAAGTTTTTGGCAAACATTCGGGAAACAGATGCCATCCTGCATGTCCTGCGTTGTTTCGACGATGAAAATGTCACTCACGTCGACGGACAGATTGATCCGGTGCGTGATAAGGAAATCATCGATGCCGAGCTGCAGTTGAAAGATCTTGAGACAATTGAATCCCGTATTGCGAAGGTGGAGAAGCAGGCAAAAACGGGGGGCGACAAGGATGCCAAACTGGCTTTTGAAGTGTATGCCAGAATCCGGGAAGCGTTGTTACGTGGCGAATCGGCGCGAACGGTCGTGTTTGACACTAAAGATGAAAACAAGGTAGCGCAATCTCTTTTTTTACTTACTGCGAAGCCGGTGATGTATGTTTGCAACGTGGATGAAGCCAGTGCAGTAAGCGGAAATGCATACGTGGAAGCGGTGCGTGAGGCAGTAAAAAATGAAAAGGCACAGATCCTGGTTGTGGCCGCCAAAATTGAATCTGAAATAGCTGAATTTGATACCTACGAAGAACGACAAATGTTTTTACAGGAAATCGGACTGGAGGAATCTGGCGTGAACCGCCTTATCAAATCGGCTTACCAGCTACTTAACCTGCAAACTTTCCTCACAGCAGGACCACAGGAAGTACGGGCCTGGACATTCGAAAAAGGATGGAAAGCGCCACAATGTGCTGGCGTGATTCATACCGATTTCGAGAAAGGATTTATTCGTGCCGAAGTAATCAAGTACGTCGATTATGTTGCCTACGGTTCGGAAAATGCCGTTAAAGAGGCTGGTAAAATGAGTGTGGAAGGTAAAGAATACGTGGTGCAGGACGGCGATATCATGCACTTCCGATTTAATGTATGATTTTTTTGTGCATGTTTAATTGCAATAAAATCATTTCGTAAAGATAGCTATGCAAATTACATTGCCGGGAATTACATCTGTTCGGTGAAGTCCTGGGTATCACAGAAGCAAAACTCGAATTGAATGGTTGTACTCGACCACACTTTTTGCGATATCTCCCTTATTGCAGTAATTATTCCTTCCATAAATGACCAGGTATAAAATAAGTGTCTCCATAAGGAATGATTTGAAACTTTTATTTAACTTCGTGGTTAGTTCACAAACAACATCACTACAGATACTTCTATATTGGTTAAGTAGACTTAATGTCTTACCTCTTCAATAGGTTTTGAACAGCCATAAAGATGATGAAAATAAGCTACTTATCCAAATTTTTTATGGTATCTTTTTCAATTAAATTATTGAATCCTAGTAAGTTAATAGATTCTCAACATATTTAAAAATGACTTTCAATTACGACATCATCGTTGTGGGTGCAGGACATGCCGGATGTGAAGCCGCAGTGGCTGCTGCCAACATGGGCTCTGCTACACTGCTCATCACGATGGACATGAACAAAATTGCTCAGATGAGTTGCAATCCCGCTGTGGGCGGTATTGCCAAGGGGCAGATTGTGCGTGAAATTGATGCCTTGGGAGGTCAGATGGGAATTGTGAGCGACAAAACAGCCATCCAGTTTAGGATGCTGAACCGCTCCAAAGGGCCAGCCATGTGGAGTCCCCGCGTGCAAAGCGACCGGATGAAATTCATGGAGAGATGGCGTGAAATCATCGAGCACACACCTAGCCTCGACATGTGGCAGGACACGGTGAATGAGCTGGTAATCGACAAAGGATCTGTTACGGGCGTAAAGACCCGCATGGGAGTGCAATTTTCTGCCAAAGCGGTGGTACTCACAAATGGTACTTTTCTGAACGGACTTATCCACATCGGCAAGGTGCAGATTGGCGGCGGACGCATTGGCGAACCAGCATCGTTTGGAATGACCGAACAGTTGCGCGACATGGGCTTCAGAACAGACCGCATGAAGACCGGTACACCCGTAAGGATCGATGCCAGAAGTGTGGACTTCTCTCTTCTTGAAGAACAAAAAGGGGAAGAGGATTTCCATAAGTTCTCCTACTTACCCCAGGCAATGCGTACACTCACCCAGCGCAGTTGCTGGATTGCTTACACCTCGGAGGAGGTGCATGAGGCACTACGTGAAGGGTTGCATGACTCCCCGCTTTACAACGGACAGATAAAAAGCATCGGCCCCCGCTACTGCCCCAGCATTGAGACGAAAATCGTCACCTTTGCCGACAAAACAAGTCACCAGCTTTTTCTTGAGCCGGAAGGTGAAACAACGAACGAATACTATCTCAACGGATTCTCTTCGTCGCTGCCACTGGAGACACAGCTAAAGGCACTACAACGCGTACCGGCCTTCCGGAATGTGCATATATTCCGACCTGGTTATGCCATAGAATATGACTTTTTTGATCCTACCCAGCTCTACCCTACCCTCGAAACAAAACAGGTTAAAAACCTCTTTTTTGCAGGTCAAATCAACGGAACTACCGGCTATGAAGAGGCGGGAGGGCAAGGTATCATGGCCGGTATCAACGCTCACATCAATTGTCACGGCGGAACACCTTTCGTGCTGCAAAGAGATGAAGCATACATCGGCGTGCTGATCGACGACCTGATCACCAAAGGGGTGGATGAACCTTACCGGATGTTCACCTCACGGGCCGAATACCGCATCTTGTTGCGTCAGGATAATGCGGACGAAAGACTGACTCGCAAAGCCGGTGAATTGGGGATCGCTACCAGTGAAAGGCTACAATTGCTTTCCCTAAAAGAGGAGAAAGTGAATGAAATCATCCACTTTGTGAATAATTTCTCCATCAAGGCAGAACGGATCAATCCCTTCCTGGAACGCATCGGTACAGCGCCGCTGAAGCATGGAGTGAAACTACTGGATCTTCTCACCCGTCCCCATATTGATCTTACCCTAATGGCTGGAGAAATTGCCCCACTCAACGAACTACTCCAGACGATATCAGAAAGCAGAGAGGAGATCATTGAATCGGCCGACATCAAAATAAAATACAACGGATATATCAAACGGGAACGGATCATGGCCGACAAGATAAACCGCCTGGAGGATATCCACATTAAAGATAAATTCAACTACAACGAGATTCAATCGCTATCGACCGAGGCGCGGCAGAAGCTCACCCGGATCAACCCCGAAACCATAGCCCAAGCTGGCAGAATTCCAGGAGTCTCGCCCAATGACATCTCCGTTTTACTGGTCCTATTGGGGCGGTAAACGGAGAATGTTTCACGTGGAACATTTTCAAATAAAAAATATAAACAGTAAAAATGAGTATCGAAACATTAAGCGCCGCCGTCAGAAACATCCCGGATTTCCCCATTCCCGGTATCCAGTTCAAAGACATCACTACCCTATTCCAATCTTCAGAACATTTAAAAGATCTTTCAGAAATTCTCTTTGAGCGATATCGCGACAGGGGCATTACGAAAGTGGTGGGAATCGAATCGCGCGGATTTTTTATGGGGCCGGCGCTGGCTATTCAATTGGGTGCAGGTTTTGTTCCCGTCCGCAAACCGGGTAAATTACCCTTTGACATAATTGAGGAAACCTACACGAAGGAGTATGGAGAAGACACCATCCAAATACATGCCGACGCATTGGACAAAAACGACGTGGTGCTGATCCACGATGATTTGTTGGCCACAGGAGGCACCATGCTGGCTGCCTACAATCTGATCAGAAAGCTGGGAGTTCAAAAAATTTACATCAATTTCCTGATCGAATTGGAAGAGCTTCAAGGGCGCAGTTTGTTCCCGGAAGAAGTTGAAATAGATACCGTGTTGAAATATTCTATCTAAGCATCTGCTGCAAAAACGCTACCGAAGATGCGATGATCCCGATATTAGAGATCATCAGAACAAATAAGAACTACTCATTTTTGCCCATTCGCAACATAGGGCAAAAATGAGTTTTATTTTGTATTTTTGTTCTACCCAAAAGACTCCGATTTTATATGACCGACGAGATTAAAAATACACTGGCCGTTATTCCACATCAACCGGGCTGTTATCAGTTCCTGGATGAAAAGGGGACGGTCATTTACGTAGGGAAGGCCAAAAATTTGAAGAGAAGGGTGTCATCCTACTTCAATAAAGTGCAGGAGCATCCCAAGACAAGAATTCTCGTCAGCAAGATTCAAAAAATAAAATACATTGTCGTCAACAGTGAAGAAGATACATTTCTGCTGGAAAATAATCTGATCAAGGAATTAAGACCGCGCTACAATGTATTGTTGAAAGACGACAAATCTTATCCATCCATCGTGGTGAAAAATGAATTTTTCCCACGGGTCTACAAAACTAGAAATATTGTCAGAGACGGTTCACAATATTATGGACCCTATACGTCGGTGCAGTCGGTGAATGCCCTACTGGAACTTTTTCGCGGGATCTATAAAGTAAGGACCTGCCGTCTGAATCTTTCGCCCGAAAATATTGCTGCCGGCAAATTTAAGGTCTGTCTCGAATATCATATCAAGCGATGCTCAGGACCCTGTGAAGGACTGCAATCGCTGGAAAGCTATCAAAAAAATATAGGTGAGATCACCGAAATCCTGAAGGGGAATGTTACCCTGATCGAGAAACAGATTGAGGAGAAGATGAAAGAGTTGTCGCAGCAGATGCGGTATGAAGAGGCAAACGAATTGAAAGAAAAATGGATTTTAATTCAGAACTTCAGGGAAAAATCACAAGTAATCAGTAACATAAACTATAATCTGGATGTTTTTTCCATTGAGGAGAACGAAAATGCTGCTTTTATCAACTATTTGCACGTCGTTCACGGTGGGATAAACCAGGCATATACGTTCGAATATCGAAAGAAGCTCGATGAAACGCCAGAGGAGTTACTCGGTATGGGAATACTGGAGATGCGGCAACGTTACGGCAGTGAGTCTAAAGAAGTCATTGTGCCCTTTATGCCGGATCTGAAACTGCAGGGAGTTGAGTTTATCGTTCCACTTCGCGGCGACAAAAAGAGTCTGCTCTCCCTATCAGAAAAAAATGTGAAGCAATACAAAATTGACAAACTGAAGAAATCGGAGATGCTGAATCCCGAACAGCGAACCACCCGAATCTTAAAAACCATGCAAAAGGATCTTCGACTGAAAGAAATGCCCTTGCATATCGAATGTTTTGATAACTCAAATATTCAAGGCACAAATCCGGTGGCAGCTTGCGTGGTCTTCAAAAAAGCCAAACCCTCAAAAAAAGATTACAGACACTTCAATATAAAGAGCGTGACAGGGCCCGATGATTACGCATCGATGCGTGAAATTGTGGAAAGACGCTACTCTCGGCTGCTTAACGAAGGCTCTACCCTACCCCAACTTGTTGTGATTGATGGTGGTAAGGGACAATTGCACGCTGCTGTGGAATCACTCCAGAAAATTGGGCTTTATGGAAAAATTGCCGTGATAGGTATCGCGAAGCGCTTGGAAGAGATTTATTACCCCGGCGACTCAGTTCCACTCTATATCGACAAGAATTCTGAAACGTTAAAATTAATTCAACAACTGCGCGACGAAGCTCATCGGTTCGGTATTACTTTTCACCGACAAAAAAGAAGCAAATCACAACTTGTGTCGGAACTCGACGGAGTGAAGGGTATTGGAGCTGAAACAAAAAAGAAACTGCTCGTCCACTTCAAAAGCATCAAGCGTATAAAAGAAGCAAGCGACGAAGAGATTGCGAAGTTGGTTGGAAAGAGCAAGGCCTCCCTCATCACTACCTGGATCAGGGAAGCTGAAAAGAAAGAAGAGATAGAATAACTTGGTAGGATGATTTACATATGCGATTGCTTATACAAAGGGTGACAGAAGCAGCTGTCGCCATTGGTGGTGAAACAAAAAGCCGTATCGGAAGCGGGTTGTTGCTGTTGCTTGGCATCGAAGCGGAAGATGGTGAAGAAGACATTGACTTTTTGTGTCGGAAAACCGTGAATTTGCGTATATTTGACGATGCAAACAGGGTGATGAACAAATCGGTTTTGGAGACTGAAGGCGAGATCCTGGTCGTCTCTCAATTCACACTTCATGCGAGTACGAAAAAAGGAAACCGTCCTTCTTACATTCGGGCAGCCAAACCGGAAATATCGGTGCCATTGTACCATGATTTTTGCCATAGCTTGTCTGCTTCACTGGGAAAGCCGGTGCAAACAGGTGAATTTGGGGCTGACATGCAGGTACACCTGGTGAACGACGGCCCGGTTACCATCTGGATCGACTCCAAAAACAAGGAATAAAATCGGAGGAGAAGATATGACAATTCAGGAAGCACAACAACAGGTAGACCAATGGATTCAGCTATATGGTGTTCGCTATTTCAGCGAACTCACCAACATGACTCTGCTCATGGAAGAAGTGGGTGAATTGGCGCGCATCATTGCACGAAAATACGGAGATCAGTCCTTCAAGGAGTCTGATTTATCGAAAGACCTCCCCGATGAGATGGCCGACGTACTTTGGGTGCTGCTTTGCCTGGCAAACCAAACAGGTGTAAACCTGGAGGAGGCACTGGAAAAGAATATCGAAAAGAAAACAACACGGGATGCTACTAGGCATCTGAATAACAGTAAGTTAAAATAAATAACACTGCAGCACTCTCATCCTTGTAGCAGCTTGGCTTCATTCTATGAACGATATAAATTGAAACTTTAATACCCATAAAAATGGAATCAGATAAATATGCAAAAGCCCTCGGAAGTCACCCGCTAAAAATGACAGACAATGAAGTATCGGAAAATGTAAACCGGATCATCGCAGAAAAATTTGAAGAGTACAACACAAGGGAGGTTTATAAAAAGATATATGGCTGTATCGACCTCACCACACTCAACACGACCGACACCAAAGAAAGTGTCTGGCAATTTGTGGAACAGGTGAACCGTTTCGACGGCTCCACGCCAGAACTGGATAATGTGGCTGCCATCTGCGTCTACCCTAATTTTGCACACGTAGTGAAGGACGCATTGACCGCCGATGTTAAAATTGCAGCTGTATCGGGAGGGTTCCCTGCCTCACAAACCTTTTTGGAGGTGAAAATAGCCGAAACAGCGTTGGCCGTGAGCGACGGTGCCGACGAAATTGACGTGGTGCTCAATGTAGGACTCTTCCTGGGAGAAGAGTATGAAGAGATGTGCGAGGAACTAACCGAAATAAAAGAGGCCTGCAAACATGCCACCCTCAAGGTTATTCTGGAAACAGGTGCCTTGAAAACCGCTGCACAGATACACAATGCTGCGATACTCTCACTCTACTCGGGGGCCAATTTTTTGAAGACCTCTACCGGAAAAGGATATCCGGGTGCAACCCCCGAGGCAGTGTATGTGATGTGTCACGCCATCAAATCTTATTATGAAAAGACTGGGACGAAAGTGGGCCTGAAGGTCGCCGGTGGTGTTTCGTCTACCGCCGATGCCGTCAAGTACTATACACTCGTGAAAGAGCTGCTGGGAGAAGAATGGTGCAACCCTACCCTCTTCCGGGTAGGAACAAGCAGGCTGGCTGGAACACTTTTGTCTGAAATAAATCCCCTGTAAATCAAGGAAAAAACAGTTTGTATGAAAGAACATGTACTGGCTGCTGCGATGGGTCTGCTGTCGCTGACCTGTCTACAGGCACAAGAAAGCAGAATGACATCCTCATTGCGCCAGCTTCCCTACTGGCAGGATATGAATGTGGTGCAAGTCAACAAAGAATACCCACGCACGCAATTCATGACTTTCGACAGCAAACAGGATGCTTTGCAGACCCGATTTGAAGAAAGCAAATATTATCGGTCACTCAATGGAACATGGAAGTTTTTCTATGTGGATGGTTATAAGAAACTTCCTGAAAACATCACCGACTCAACCGTGACACTCACGGGATGGAAAGATATCAAAGTACCCGGTAACTGGGAGTTACAGGGCTTTGGTACCCCCATCTATGTTAACCACCCCTATGAATTTGTGGAACGTGATCCGACAACCCGTTTCCCGAAAATGGCCCCACCCTATCTGCCGGAGCAGAATCCTGTCGGTGTGTATCGTCGGGAGATTGAGATCCCAGAAGATTGGAGTGAGAGAGAGATTTTCCTCTGCATCGACGGAGCCAAATCGGGCGTATATCTGTACATCAATGGGAAAGAGGTGGGTTACAGTGAAGATTCCAAAACCACTGCAGAGTTTCGCATCAGCAAGTATGTGAAGCCGGGTAAGAACACACTCGTATTAAAGATATTTCGCTGGAGTACAGGATCATACCTCGAATGTCAGGATTTCTGGCGCATAAGTGGTATCGAAAGGGATGTTTTCTTGTGGTCACAGCCCAAGAACTCGTTGCGTGATTTCAGGGTAAAATCTACGCTCGAAGACAACTACAAAGATGGCATTTTTGAACTGGAGGCCACGGTTGCCAATTACCTCACGGGAGTCTCCGAAGCAAATGTCGGCTATGAACTGCTGGATGCGTCGGGAAAAACAATTCTATCAGGCAGGAAACAGGTGAGCATGCAAAGCAACGGCCAAAGTGCGGTCTGTTTCAATGCCACCTTGCCCGATGTGGCTACCTGGATGTCGGAGCAACCCAACCTGTATAAACTGTTGATTACGGTTATTCGCGAAGGGGATGATACAGGGGAAGTGGTCCCCTACCCTGTCGGTTTCCGTCGTTTCGAAATTAAAACTGTACAAACGGGAGAGCGTAGAGACCGCTTGTTTTTGGTGAATGGTCAGCCCATCAAGTTCAAGGGAGTCAACATCCACGAAACAAACCCAAAAACAGGTCACTACATGACGGAAGAGATTATGAGGAAGGATTTCGAACTCATGAAACTGCACAACATCAACACGGTTCGCCTGTCTCATTACCCGCAATCGCGTCGTTTTTATGAGCTCTGCACCGAGTTTGGATTGTATGTATACGACGAAGCGAATATTGAATCACATGCCATGTACTACGGACAGGAATCACTCTCTAAGCAGCCCGAGTGGGAACAGGTTCACATGGACCGAACCGTGAACATGTTCGAAAGAAACAAGAATCATCCCTGCGTGGCGATCTGGTCTCTGGGAAATGAAGCAGGCAATGGTATTAATTTCTTCCACACTTATAAATTTCTGAAAGACCAGGAACGCAATTTCATGAACCGGCCGGTGAATTACGAGCGAGCCCTGTGGGATAATAACACCGACATGTACGTACCCCAGTACCCGAGTGCCACATGGCTGGAGGAAATAGGCAAAAAGGGGAGCGACAGGCCGGTAATACCATCCGAGTATTCGCATGCCATGGGGAACTCCAATGGAAACATCGATATCCAGTGGGAAGCCATTTACAAATATCCGAATCTGCAGGGCGGGTATATCTGGGACTGGGTAGACCAGGGAATGGAGGCAAGCGATGAAAATGGAAGGCTGTACTACAAATATGGTGGTGACTACGGAACAAACATGCCCAGCGACGGTAATTTTCTCATCAACGGACTGGTAGATGCAGGAAGAATCCCCCACCCTGCCTTGGTTGAGGTGAAATATGTACACCAGAACTTTGCTTTCGAGGCCGTCGATCCCTCAGCCGGTATTTTCCGGGTTATCAACCGACAGTACTTCAGCAATAGTGACAACTACATTTTCCGTTATACCATTACCGGAAATGGGGAAAAAATATCTGAAGGAATACTTCCTGTCTCTCTTTTACCCCAACAGTCTGCTGAGGTAAGCATCACAATTGCTCATCTGAAACCCAAACCAGGTACAGAATACTTTGTCAATTTCGAAGTAGTGCAAAAAGAAACTGAACCGCTTATTCCGGCAGGGTATATCGTGGCGATGGAGCAGTTCGAGTTGGGCATTCACACTGCCAAACAAATATACAGTGACCCATCGGACTACCCCTCCCTGCACGTGAATGATACCGGGAATGGGATCCGTGTCACCTCACCTCGTCTGCAGTTTATATTCGACAAGTCAAAAGGAATGGTCACGTCATACAAAGTGGATGGTACCGAATATTTCGACAAAGGTTTTGGGGTACAACCCAACTTTTGGCGGGGACCGAACGACAACGACTATGGCAATGGAAACCCCAACCGGCTGCAGGTGTGGAAGCGATCGAGTAAAGAGTTTCACGTCACCGAGGTAAAGGGTTACCCTGAAGGGACGTATATCATCGTGGAGACAACTTATCTGCTCGCTGCCGGTAACCTTTACCTGGTAAAGTACAGGATTCATCCCTCCGGAATTGTAAAGGTTGATGTCACTTTCCGTTCCACCGACATGGAAGAAAAGGAGGCTGCAGCCTCCGAAGCTACCCTGACAGCTACTTTCTCTCCGGAAGCATCTACTGCACGCAAGAGCACAGCTGGGTTGGAGGTGCCTCGCATAGGAGTTCGTTTCCGTTTGCCAACAGATATGAATGGTGTTTCTTATTTTGGCAGGGGACCGGGTGAAAATTATATCGACCGTGCCTCCGGATCGAAGGTCGGCCTCTACAAAACCACTACCGATGAGATGTATGTCCCCTACACTCGGCCACAGGAAAACGGTCACAGAACAGATACCCGCTGGGTATCGCTTACTGGGACTAAAAAAGGGATTCTGGTAGTTGCCGACAGCACAATCGAATTCAACGCATTACGCAACAGCGTGGAAGATTTTGATGCGGAAGAGGCCTCGCACCGTCCTTATCAATGGAATAACTTCAGCAGCGAGGAAATTGCTGCCCGATCTGATGAAAAAGCCCGAAATAGACTTCCCCGTCAAACTCACCTCAACGACGTAATTCCACAGGATTTTGTAGAAGTGTGCATCGATCTGAAACAGCAAGGTGTGGCAGGGTACAACAGCTGGGGTGCACGCCCCCTACCCGAGTACAGCCTGCCGGCAAACAGGGATTATCACTGGGGATTTACTCTGGTACCCATTAACAAGGAGGAAGAAATAGCAGTAAAAGCTATTTTGAAATATTAATATCCGGTGACACCGTGAGGCAATGGAAGTGGCCGGCTCCGATGGAGTCGGCTTTTTTTTTGGGGGGGGTAATATGACATTTCGTCTTCTTTTTTACGCATTTTCATATGATATCAGCTAAAAGTAGGCCATTTTGTCACCTTTCTGACTCTCAAAAACCTGTTTTTCGATACGGCACAACCTTTGATTATTTACAGTTGTGACTAACTGAATAACGAAATAAACTAAAAACGAAAGGAAAATAATTATGACTATCATCAGACGAACAAACAATTGGTTGCCGAGTGTTTTCAATGATTTTTTCGGCAATGAATGGATGGAACAGGGCAACAAATCGGCACCTGCAATCAACATTCAGCAGAACGAAAACGGATTTACAGTGGAAGTAGCCGCTCCGGGCATGACAAAAGAGGATTGCAATGTGAGGATCGATGATTCGAATAACCTTGTGATTGCATTCGAGAAAAAGAATCAGACAGAAGATAAAGACAAAAAAGGGTCCTACCTGAGACGTGAATTTTCCTATACGCAATTTCAAAGGAGAATGATTCTCCCCGATCACGTGGAAAAGGATAAAATCACAGCAAAAGTAGAGAACGGAGTTCTGACTGTTGACATCCCTACCGTCAGCGAAGAAAAGACTCCAACGACCAGACTTATTGAGATTCAATAAGCAGAAAAGAATGGAAAATGACCAATATCACTCCCCTCTCGGAGTGATATTTTTTTAATAACGTCGTTCTTTCACATACGCCAGGAAAAGACGCATCAACGATTTGATCTCGCTATTGAATGAAAAATTGGTGATGATGCTCTCTGCCTCTTCCAAAAAATCATTCATTCTATCATAGGCATATTGCACGCCGTGGTGATCACGGGCAAAAGCAAGTATTTTCGTTATATTGGCTTCACTGTAATTGCGTGAAAAAATGAGCTGCTTCACCTCATCAGCCAAAGTCTGTGGAGCATGCTGCAATGCGTAAATCAGCGGCAGTGTAATCTTTCCTTCCTTGATATCGTTGCCTGTGGGTTTCCCGACATCGGTATGGTAATAATCGAAGATATCGTCCCTGATTTGAAAGCAAATGCCGAGTAGTCCGCCAAGTCGACTGAACTGAGAGATCAACTCTTTATCGGCTCCTCCGGTAATGGCACCGATGGTGATGCTGGCACGCATCAGGGAAGCCGTTTTTTTGTCGATGACTTCGAAATAGGCATCCTCATCCACAATGACTTCTTGTGCAAGTGAATACTGATTCAACTCGCCCTCAGAGAGGTTTTGACCCAGTTCAGCGATGATGCCTACGATACCCAGATCATTAGTTTTCACGCTCTCCATCAGCGCGGTGGACAACAGGTAGTCACCAATCAGCACGGCTTTGGTGTTATCGAATACGGCGTTAACCGATTCCTTACCGCGACGGGTTTCCGATTTATCAATCACATCATCGTGTACCAGTGTGGCCGTGTGTAACAACTCTACTGTAACGGCACCGTGGTAAGTCTCCGGTAGAATCCGACCACAAGCTTTGGCTGTTAAAAGTACCAGCATGGGCCTCAGTCGTTTTCCGCTTGTGTTAAACACATAGGTGATCATCTCTGCCACTCTTGGATTGTAACTTTTTACCGATTCACGGAAGTATTTATCGAAAAGGAGAAGCTCATCCTGCAGAAAATCCTGTATTATCTTACTCTGATCCATTACACCTAATTAATGACTTACAAAAGTAAAAATAATTCTCCTGTTCGCAACAAATATTTGTAACTTTACATTATGAACAAAAATAAACTCTTCCTTCTCGACGCATACGCCCTTATTTACAGATCGTATTATGCTTTCATAAAGAACCCGCGCATCGATTCGAAGGGTAGAAATACCTCCGCCATATTCGGATTTATCAATACACTGGAAGAAGTATTGCGCAAAGAGGACCCCTCCCATATAGCCGTTGCATTCGATCCTGCCGGACCCACTTTTCGTCACACAGCATATGAACACTATAAAGCACAGCGGGAGGTGACACCCGAAGTGATTAAATTTTCGGTTCCTATCATCAAAAATATTATCAGGGCATACAACATGCCGGTGCTTGAAGTTCCCGGTTATGAAGCAGATGATGTGATTGGCACCATTGCCAAAAGGGCCGACAAAGAACGGTTTGATGTTTACATGATGACTCCCGATAAAGATTATGGGCAGCTTACAGAGTCTCATATCTTCGTGTATAAGCCCAGATACGGCAGCAACGAATTTGATTTGCTGGATGATAAAAAGGTGATGGAAAAGTATCAGATTGATCATCCCTGCAAAATGATCGATTTGCTTGGGTTGATGGGGGATGCTTCCGACAACATACCCGGCTGTCCCGGCGTAGGTGAAAAAACGGCCATCAAGCTTTTGAATGAGTTTGGTTCCATAGAAACCCTGCTGGAGAACAGCCACCAGCTGAAAGGGACCTTGAAAACCAAGATTGAAGAGCACAGTGAGCAGATACGTTTCTCCAAGTTTCTGGCCACCATCAAAACAGATGTCCCCATTGGGGTAGTGGAGGATGATTTTCTACGGAGAGACATCGATGAGGAAGCCATCAAAGCGATTTTCGAAGAGTTTGAATTTCGTACCCTCCTCACCCGGGTATTAAAGCAGGAGCCGGTAAAAATCGCAACGAAAGTACCCGTACAAGGAGATTTGTTTGCTCTGTTCGATGAGGCGGAATCGCTTCAGGAAGCTGAACCGGAGAAAGATGTGACATCGCTGTTGCCGTCCGATTTCAGCGATATCCATACCACACCTCATCGATACAGCATGGTGGAGATAGAAGATGAGATGATCGCCTTGAGCAAGGTGCTGTCTGAACAACAATCTGTCTGTTTCGACACAGAAACCACGGGTGTGGATCCGTTATTAAGTGAGTTGGTGGGTCTTTCCTTTGCTTTCAATGAAGGGGAAGCCTTTTATGTCCCTGTTTCGGCCGATCGCGAAGTAGCAAATCGGCAGGTGGCAATTTTTCGTCCTTTTTTTGAAGATGAAAAAATAGAGAAAGTAGGTCAAAATATCAAGTACGACATCCTGGAACTCAGAAATTATGGTATCCGCGTGCAGGGCCCGCTCTTCGACACCATGATTGCACACTACCTGCTCAACCCGGAGCTCCGGCACGGTATGGATTACATGGCAGATATCTATTTGAAATACAAAACCATTCACATTGAAGAACTGATTGGCGCAAGAGGGAAAAACCAGGGAAACATGCGTGATGTAGACCCGGCCATCGTGACAGACTATGCTGCCGAAGATGCAGACATCACGCTGAAGTTGAAGCATATACTGGAGAAAGAAATCCATGCTCACCAGCTCGACCAGCTCTATTATGAAATTGAGGCACCCCTGGTATATGTGCTCGCAGACATGGAATGGACAGGCGTACGCCTGGATCTGCAGGCACTCAACGAACTTTCGGTACAATATACCGAAGAATTGATGCAGATTGAAAAGGAAATCACCGCGATGGCGGGTACCGAGTTTAACATTAACTCTCCCAAACAGATTGGAGAGGTGCTGTTCGACAGGATGAAAATTGCGGATAAGCCGAAGAAAACAAAAACTGGTCAGTATAAAACCAGCGAGGAAGAGCTCGAGAAAATGCGGTCAAAGCATCCTATCATTGGTAAAATATTGGAACAAAGAGGGCTGAAGAAACTTTTAAGTACCTATGTCGATGCATTTCCCCTGCTCATCAATCCTCTTACCGGTAAAATACACACTTCCTTCAATCAGACTGTGGCCGCGACGGGGCGATTGAGTAGCACTAACCCAAACCTGCAGAATATCCCGATCCGTGATGACCGCGGTAGGGAGATGCGCAAGGTGTTCATTCCGGACGAAGGGTGTTTGTTTGTTTCTTCTGACTATTCACAAATAGAGTTGCGCATCATGGCGCACCTGAGTGGCGACCGCAACATGGTGGAAGCATTCAACAAAGGACAGGACATTCACGCTGCCACTGCTGCTAAAATCTTCAAGGTTCCACTGGAAGAAGTCACGGGAGACATGAGAAGAACAGCCAAGACGGCCAACTTCGGGATTATTTACGGTATTACTCCCTTCGGCTTGTCTGAGCGCCTCACTATCTCACGCACCGAAGCGAAAGAGCTGATCGATGAATATTTCGCCACTTTTCCCGATGTAAAAAAATATATGGACGAGAGCATTGATAGGGCGCGTTCTCACGGTTACGTGGAGACGATTTTCGGTAGAAGACGCTACCTCTCCGACATCAGTTCCGGCAACGCCACAGTGCGTGGCTATGCAGAACGCAACGCCATCAACGCCCCCATACAGGGAAGCGCGGCAGATATCATCAAGATGGCGATGATACGGATTTTTAAGCGGCTCGAGAAGGAACAAATGCGTTCGAAAATGATTCTTCAGGTACACGATGAGCTTAACTTCAACGTCGTTCCTGAGGAACTGCCCAAACTGCGGGAGATCGTGACAACAGAGATGGAGCATGCCTGCACACTGCAGATTCCGTTAAAAACGGATCTGGGAGTGGGGGAGAACTGGCTTGTAGCACATTAGCACACTGGAACATTAAATCGTAAGTTTGATGCTCGACGGATTGGCAGAATATGGGTATTGGGGGCTATTGTTGGCATCCTTTCTGGCAGCAACCATCCTGCCCTTCAGCTCGGAAGTAGTTTTTGCCGCACTGATAGCAGCAGGAATGGATATTTGGACCAGCATCCTGTACGCTACCGCTGGGAATGCCTTGGGGGGAGCCACCTGCTATTACTTGGGAAGGATGGGAAAAACGGAATGGCTGGAGAGGTGGTTCAAGATAAAGCCTGCAAAGATTGAAAAGACCATTGAATGGATGTCTGGAAAAGGTGCGGTGATGGGTTTTTTTGGATTTATGCCCGTTGTAGGTGATGTGATGCTTGTGGCATTGGGATTTATGCGTGCCAATATACCAGTGGCGATGTTAACCATGACCGCCGGGAAGTTTTTGCGCTATTTGCTGATTGGATTTGGTACAGACAGGATTATTTTCTGGTTTTGAATTTAAATTTATATGACGATTCTTTTTCACGAAATAGTATATGGCCCGGTGCACAGCAGGAGAATGGGGAGTTCATTGGGTGTGAACCTACTGCCTTATGACGGTAAATGCTGCTCGTTCGATTGTATCTACTGCGAATGTGGTTTTAACAAGGATTTCCGCACTAAATCGAAATTGCCAACAAGAGAGCTGGTGAAGGCAGCCCTGGAAGATAAGCTGAAATCGATCCTTGAAGAGGGAGTAAAGCTTGATGTGATTACTTTTGCCGGAAACGGTGAGCCGACCATGCATCCCGAATTTGGTGAAATCATTGCTGATACCATCGAAATACGTGATCAGTATTATCCTGAAACGGGGATAAGCGTACTCTCAAATGGCATGCATATTGCAAAAAATAGTGTCTTTGAAGCATTGAGAAGGGTGGACAATCCCATTTTGAAACTGGATTCCGCTTTCGACAGAACCGCCCGGCTGATAGATCGTCCCAATGCTCCATCCTATTCTGTGGAAAAACAGGTGGCACAATACAAAAAATTTCAAGGTAATTTCATCCTCCAGACCATGTTCCTGAAAGGGATATTTGAAGGGAAAGAAATAGACAACACCACAGAAGAGGAGGTTTCAGCCTGGTTAGCGCTCGTTAGAGAGCTTCAGCCGCGTGAAGTGATGATCTATACCATTGATCGGGAAACAGCTGCCAGAGGGCTTGAAAAGGTCCCTCTGGCAGTCCTGCAGAATATTGCTGTACGTGTAGCGGAATCAGGCATCAAAACCAATGTGGCAGGATAGTGATTCATACCGGCCATACAAGACATCATATGTATCCTGTCTTTTCTTGTCGGGTTTATAAAAAGTAAGATCACCCTGTGCAAGCCTTGCTTGTGCTTCTTCCACTGAATGGAAAACATGGGCCGCCACAGCAGCGTTCATAGCCGCCCCCAGTGCACCAGACTGCTGTGCAGCAGCCACTTTTATGGTTACTCCCATGACATCGGAGAGAGTCTGCATTACATAAGGAGATTTCAGTGAAATTCCCCCCACAGCGATTACCTCTTCCACCTTCACTCCTTCTTTTTTCAAATGTTCCATAATGGCACGAGATCCGAAGGCAGTCGCTTCCACCAGGCTCTTAAATATCTGCGCGGGAGTGGTGCCCAATGTAATTCCAGTAAGGGCACCCTTCAGTGTTTGGTCGGCGAATGGGGAACGGCGTCCATTCAGCCAGTCATTGGCGACCGGATCCGAAACTGTCAATGGCAGTTTCTCTGCCTGTTCAGTCAGTTTTGGCAATATCTGTGCCGTTGCCTCCGCTCTTTGTTCCAACGGCAACAGGTTTAACGACCAGGCGAGCATTTCTTTCCACCAGGCGTACACATCTCCGAAAGCAGATTGACCGGCTTCAAGGCCGATCAGGCCGGGAATTACCGATCCATCCACTTGACCGCTGATACCGGTGACCGTCTTTTTACCGATATCTTCCCTCGGGGTGACTACAATATCACAGGTGGAGGTGCCGATGATCTTGACCATCGTGTGCGATTTAATGCCTGCGCCGATTGCGCCAGCGTGAGCATCCAGAATACCCACCGCTACCTCTATTCCTTCGGGCAATCTGAGTCGCTCTGACCACTCTTTGGTAAGTTTGCCTGCGGAAGTATCGCTCGTGTGTGTTTTATGGTTCAAATGACCCGCAAAGCGGTCGAGTAGGGGATCCAGCTCAGAGAAGAACTCCGGTGACGGGTATCCTCCCCATTCGTCCGCCCACATTCCTTTGTGTCCTGCGGCGCAACGGCTTCTTTTCACTTGCTCCGGCTTGAGATTGCCGGTAAGAAGCGCCGGCATCCAGTCGCAATGTTCGATGAGGGAATAAGCCTTTTCCCGAATCCTATCATCGGCTCTGAGCAAATGCAATGCCTTTGCCCAAAACCACTCCGACGAATAAATCCCTCCTGAACGGGTGGTAAAATCTGTCTTCCATGAATGGGCAAGTCTGTTTATCTCATCCGCCTCTCTGATGGCAGTATGATCTTTCCACAGGACGAACATTGCATTCGGATTATCTGCATACTCCGGCAGAAGAGCCAGTGGCATTCCCTCACGATCTGTGAGACACGGAGTACTTCCTGTAGTATCAATGCCCATCGCTACAATGTTTTCTCTTTCGGCGACTGTCAATTGATTCACAGTGCCAAGAATTGCCTCTTCAAGCGAATCGATATAATCCTGCGGATGCTGGCGATACCGATTGGCCGAAGGATCGCAATACAGACCTTTTTTCCAGCGGGGATAAAAGGCTGTATAAGATGCTGCCTCACTGCCTGTGGTGCAGTTTACAACCAGTGACCGACAGGAATCCGTACCATAATCAATTCCGATAACTAATTTGTCCATAATGATTTTATTTTCCGTTTCCCAGTTCTTTACTCCGCGCGATGGTAAAACTATACAAAGTAATGATTATAAACGCGATGGCCGGAATCCAATAAGCAAATTTAATGCTTCCTGCCTGATCAGAGAGGATGCCCTGCAACTGCGTAAGAAGCGCTGCTCCCGCGATAGCCATGACCATGCCTGAACCGGCTATCTTGGTATCCTCTCCCAGTCCTCTCATTCCCAATCCGTAGATGGTGGGGAACATGGCTGACATGCATCCTGAAATTCCCATCAGCGCATAAACACCAGTAAATCCTTCTCCGTAGATCGTCAAAAATGAACAGATTACTGCCAGAATACCTAGGCCTGACAGAATATTGACCGGTCGGGTATATTTCATCAGCCAGGTAGAGATGAAACGTCCGAACACAAACAACACCAGTGAAAGAATATAATAGGTTGCTCCGGCCTGTTCCGACGTACGGGGCAACAATTCATTCAGGCCCAGAAATTCGCTCAGCGCATAGAAACCTCCAGCCAAGGGTTCCACTCCGCGCAACGCATCGATGATTGTTTCTTGCGAAGGATTATCACCCAGACTTGCAATCACCGTGTCGAAATCGAGCTGCTGCATCGCATATCGAATGATGAACGACCAGACTGCAATCTGTGCTCCAACATAGAAAAACTGTGCGAACACTCCCCACATGTAGTTCCTGTTCTTTTTCAAACGACCCCAGGTGGCTTTCAGATTCAGGCTTTTATCATCATCCTGCGCCTTAGGCATCGTGGTAAATAATATCAGAAGAAAGAGCACCAGCATGATCAGTCCCAGAATCATATAGGCAGTAGTGACTGCATTTAGTTCTCCGTTCTGTATGGAAACAAGTTCCGGAGTGCTAATTGCCTCTCTCTGTGAAGCGGTCATGGTATTGAGTTGAGACAACACGAATATCTGGCTCACCAAAACGCCGGTAAGGGCACCAAAAGGGTTAAAGGATTGGGAGAAATTGAGTCGCCTGGTCGCGGTAGCCGGATCACCCAGAGAATAAACATACGCGTTAGTCGATGTTTCAAGGACCGACAGACCGGCGAAAAGCACGAAGATTGCAAACAGATAGGTTGCAAAACTCAGCGGTGAACTGATGTTATTGGCGAGCATGGCAGGATAGAAGAGAAGGTTACCGAAGATGCATAACCCCAGGCCAAGCAACACACCCGATTTGTAAGTATGCTTTTTGATAAAGATGGCACCCGGTAATGCGAAACATCCGTAACCCAACAAATAACAGACTACCTGTATCCAGGCTGTTTGCGTGTCGTTCATGCTCATGATACGCTTGAAAGCCGCCAGCATGGTGTCAGTCATGTTATTGGGAACTGCCCAAATGAAAAAAAGTGAAGTAAGCAGGATAAATGGAAAGAGGATCCCTGTAGGGACCAGGCGATGTTTTTCTACATTTGCATTCATATTGTTTTTTGTCAGTGCTAGTTAAAAATATTTTTTACTTTCTCCAGGTTCACACCAAATAGTTTTTCTGAAATAGGGGAGAGATCGGTTTCATCTCCTACGAAATGGTATACATTGTGTTTGTGAGAAAGTGATTCGCCCGGTTTAAGGAAGGCTGCAAGCGAACTGCTCTCCAGTTCGAGAAATGGCCCCATGATGCTTCCGTCCTCCAACGGTCCGTCGTTGTATGCATTGAGCGCGTCTCCTGTCAGCGGATCTTTCTCCGGATTCCATTCCTGGTTCAGGTAGGTGGCTTCGGGGTCCACATCGAATGTGACAATGGTTAGTCGTTTTGAAATAGGATCATAGTTTCCTGCAAGTGTGGTTGTCCGCTTTGCATTCATGCCAAGCTTCCCTCTTGCCTTTCCATCTGTTTTAAAATAAAGGACTCCGTTTTCGTTGATCAACCGGTCGGCTGGAATTTCACCAAAATAATCGGAGGTGACCACCCGGCCCAGACTGCTTTCTTCGCCGCTGTGGTAAGGGATTACCGTCACCGCTGAGTCGGACGGGATGAACATGTCGAGCATCCAAATGCAGACTGTACCTGTCTCGCGCGTCCACTCATAATCGTTTTGATTGGTAATCCTGTTTTCGGTTGCATAAGCCACAGCGTGTACATTATTTGGAATTATTATGCCCAGTGATGTGGCAATCTCACTCTCCGTAACAAGCGATACGGTACGTTCTGCTGCAATATGCAGATTATTTCCAAGGTAGTTTTGCAGTGTCAATTCTTTGGTGAAAGTGGCTCTTTTCGTCGTCGCTTCACTTACTCCCCATGCTTCAATGTCAATTCCTTTGGGCGTATGCCAGTTGTCGTACACCTGTTCTTTTCCAGGTTCAAAAAAGATGGAATATCGACCTCCTTCTGGACCTAGCCACAGACGGTTTTCTCCGCCGAAGCCGTTCATATGTTCATCCACAACACCCGATTCAAAGAAGTTGTAATTGACAAATCCGTGACTTCGCCCCTCAGGGCCATTTGCAGTAGAAGTAAACACCTTGGCCTGATATTTGGCCGAAAGAATTACCTGAGCTTTTTCATCATCCGATTTCAAAACAATCAGGCTGTCTTTTTCAGAGAGATAGTTTAGGTCATACCCAAACGTCCCCTTTTCGTACTCTTTTTCCATACTTTCCAACGGTTTTTTGGTGTTGCCCGTGCAGGAAACAAGAACAAATCCTGCTGTGAGCAAAAACAGATTAAATTTCTTTATTTTCATATATTTACATTTTTTTGTAGCTAAGAGCCTGGATATTAGAATCAAGACTTCTAGGCTGATAGATTTTAGATTTCTTTCATTATTCGATTTCTCCGAATTTGTCCAATATCCGATTATAGGCTTCGGCGGCAGCTCCGTTTCCCCAATCATATATAGTGAATTCGCCCATTCCCTCTCCTTCGGGGCTTGTTCGTCCGCCGTGGCCGTAATTCTCCATAGTGAATCCGTAATCTTTTTCCCCGAAAAACGGATAAACTTTTTCCCACTGTACTTTTGTCAACGGATTTTGGGGACAGTACATCATCACAAACGATGCTTTTAGCGCAGCAAAGCCCCTTTCTATATACTCGCGGTTACTCAGCAATTTTCCGTATTGTATAATAAGTTCAGCAAACAGACTTTCGCGTGAATCGTTCCACTCGCCGTCTGCATTAAGGACTCCAAAGCCACCCAGTACATTGACAAACATATACGGCGGTTGCCACGATGCTTGTGTCATAAGCAATTCATCCAGTGTCCGCTGGCCGGAACTCAGGTATTTTTTGTTGTTTGTCGTACGATAACACTCATACAGAGCCTCTGCCGTCCAAAACATTGAAAAATTGTTTTGCTTGTGCATATTATTTCGTAGAACCTTTTTTCCTACCAGGTCTTGTGAACCATATCGGGAGCATGACCAGTAGGTCTCAAAATCTTCCCAGCGTCCTGTAGGGATGACTTCACGGGTCACCGCGTCCATGGCTTTGAGTGCCGCTTCCTTATATTCCTGCTTTCCAGTCAGCTCATGCAGTTTCAGAAGAAAGGTTACTGACAGGGATGTTTCGGGCGAATCGTTCAGGTGCTCCATTGGCTCAAGTCTATCGAGCGACAACCATGCCGGAAAAAAACCGTTGGGATATTGAGTTTTTAGCAGCGATTTGGCATAATTCTCGGCAAAATCAAGCAACCGGACATCTTTTTCCAACTCATCATACCAGCGAAGCATCAGCAACCCCGTCCAGCTCATATCCAGAATGTGAAATGGCGATTCGCGGGGGTTCCACGTATACGGATTCCGATTTGAGTTACCCCAATAATGGGTATCCCAACCTTTGCTGCGGTTGTATTTTCTACCATCGATTTCCACTTCGTGCATTTCGGTGCCGATAAGCCCGTAAAAAAAACCGTTGACCTGTGGAAAAGAGAGAGCCAACTCTTTGGTAAGTTGGGCTTTTTCCATCAAAACCTCACTGCCTGTTCTCCTGGCATACCGGTACAATCCGCTTGCCGAGCGAAGAGAACTAAACCACGCCTGGTTCCATACAGAGCGGAATTCCCGCTCGTTTACCTCACCTGCATAATTGGGGCTTTGTGTTACATTCACAATAAAGGCAGGCGCACCTACTTTTTGCCCTCCAATTTCAAACTCCTGCCACACGCTTTCCTCCCAGTTTTTAAATGCCCAGTCATACGTGTGCTGTATATAGGGCTCCAAATCGCCTTCTATGGGATTACCAGTTCTGTAGGCCTTTCTTCCCCAGTTGGTCCAAATAAAATCCAACGGTTTTCGGAACGGATTTATGAGGCAAGCCTCATCCACATAATGCAGTAAATAAAATCCGATTTCAACTTTCCCGTTAGGATATTCCGCACCTTCTATCCGCTCAAACAGAACATGATCGGTAACGCGGCTATCACTCATTCCTATCGTCAACGTGTTAGTTCCTGCATTCAGGTCCAGGTACCACCGTACAGGAGTACCCCTTTGCATGATGTTTAAATCAGGAATGAGCGCAAGAACCTGTGCTTTGTCGGCAACAATAAGTGCCGGTGAACGGAAGACATGCTGATCGATCACGTGATTATCGGTAGGACTCAAGTGGGGCGACCAATGGAAAGAGGGGGTAAAGGCCGGTTTAAGGGTCAGTTGCCAATCATCCTGCCGCAGCAGCTGATCCAAGGAGAAGGTAAGTTTCACGTGCAACGTGTTACGGTCTATTATTTTCACAGAAATTTTTCCCTTTTCATTTCCAAGCCGGTCGTATTGCATATGCTCAACGGCTTTGCTGAAATTATGCGGAAGAGAAATTTTTTCCTGAGCAAAAACACCCCAATAAAACAGGACGATCCACGCAAATACAATCACAAAAAAACGTTTCTGCATACCAACTAATCTATTCTTTCTAGTGTAATTAAATTCAGTTCAAATAAGTTGGCATTTCCGTTTTTCCGAATATGAAACGTTATCGAATTCGTTTGCTGAGTGAGTTGAATATCACCTACATGAACTTTTTCCCTGTACTGCTCTTGACCGGCTTTGGTCGATATCCATTCCGAGAGTTGCTTCTGTCTTTGCCAAACCTGAAAATCAGCACCGTTTTCCCGTTCATGATAAGTAACCAAAACCTTGTAATTTCCTTCGGGAACGTCCGTGAGCAAAATTCTTGCGGCCCCCTGATCATAGGCAGTCAGCATAAGGCCTCTGTCTAAAATCACCCCGATTCCTCTATCGGGCGTAACTTGCATTAACTGGGGAAAATAGACATGAGCAGAAGGCAGATAAACTTCGCGTAATTCAGCAGTAGGCTCCATCTTTTCCTTAAGAGGTTGTGCCGCATAAAAAAATGCCACCGATGTGTAATCTACCGGAAAATTATTGCCCGATTCCCCGTGCTCCATCCCGTGGTAAATATCTTTCTCAAAGGACAATTTGTCTGACAGGAAAAAGCGATAAGCTCCGGTTCTGTTCATAGGGAGAGAATAATCGAGCGAACCGTGGATCGGCATACTTATCCCTCTGTCCCAACGGTCGAGTAGGGCATACCAGCCACCGTTATAGTAATCTTCCGACCCGGTACCATGCATGCGTGCCTTTCCGTCTATACGCGTACTGTCATCTCCCTCGAAGAATAGTGTCATCCCTGGACGAAGTCCTTGTGCCTGGTGAATGGTTCCTACATAATGACCCTTACCCGCTGTTTTCAGAAACGTATAAAAATCACCCATATTGGGTTTTTCCCTCTTCCAAACGCTGTAAAATTTCCCTTCGTCTTTTAGGATACGCTTCGTGTTGTTGTAATAAACCTTCACATTTACCTGGACGGGGTTTTGTTGCACGTTGTTTCTTTCTCTGTAAATGAGTCTCATAGAAGCCGCACGGTCATAAGGCATCGGCAGATAACAGTAGTTGGTTGTTTCGTACCTGCCCATCAAGATACTTCGCATGGCCGGTTTTCCATAAGCATAACCAAAGAAATCAGCAACCGGGGCATGGATGGCTTCCACCTTTTCATCGTCCCATTTCGCTGAAAGGATGATATCTTTATACATACCCTCGAACGACGTTCCACCATCAATTTCAAAGCCCACAATACGTCCGGCTGTTTTTGTGTCGAAGAATGTGAACTCCTCTCCCGGTTGCAGCGTAAAGCTTTTTTGTTCCGTTTCAATTCCGGCCGACAATCCTGACGTATAATTTTCTACTGTTGGAAATATACCTGACCATAACGTGCTTATTTCCGACAAAAGCTCCCGGTCGGATTCCGAGAAGTTCCCTGTCCAGCTTTCCACATCCATGCCCGACAGCTTTCGAGCTTGTATCTGATGGAACATGATCTTTTCTCCTTCAAACACAATCTTCAGTGATTTTTTGAACGGGATGGGAATGTAGCAGTAATATCCACCAATTTCATTTCCGCAAACCGGTTTCACGAACGGATACACTTCTCCAGAGAAGAGATCCGCAAACCGAATCTTCAAACGAGGTGTTTTTTCACCATCGAAATAAAACGACAGCAGATCGTTGGTCGGTGTGGGAGTCCAGATTCTGTTTACCACACCGGGACCTTCAAATTCAGCAAGGACAAGGTGCCCGTTTTCCTTCCGGATATATGAATATTTTCCCGAAAAACCGTCGTCGTTGCCCCAAGTACGATCGTAACTCGATTCTTGGTCTATAAGTTGATTGTGACGGTATGCCGGAAGCAAGTCCACTCGTTTCAGTAACGTCAGTTCTTCCTGGAATGTGTATGTTTGCGAATATGTGTTTAAGCTGCAAATAGATAGTAATACGACACTCAGAAGAATTTTCAGCGATAGCTTTCTCATTACTCTTTGGTTTTTTAATTCACTTCCAATTCCTGCCAATTGGGTAATTGCGGAAATTTGGCATGCGGTTCGGACTGGTACCAGAAACATACAGACGAAATATCCGATTGCTGCGGTAAATAACGACCACCGTGCCGCCATCCCAAATCTTGAATGGTTATACGCAAGTCTTTTTTGAAACGGATGGGATCCATTATGTGCCACCTGTACAGTCCAAAACGTTGTCCCGCTCTGTACGTAATATCGGGGGGCAAAACCTGAACCAGGCCCGCATAAGGTGTAGTAAATGGAATGTACTTTCCTTGCCTGTCAAAATTATAGGATCCGCAGAAATAATCTTCGGTACCCGTTCCAATGATAGTTGGAAATTTTTTGTCCCCGTCCATAAAAAACTTAATCTCTCCTTCTCCCCACCAACCGTTATTGTTTACTTGCCAGGCCATATATACACCTACGTAATGGCCTTCTCCTTTAATGCCGTCGATAATTGTATAATCGGATGTTTCGTTCACTTTTGTGCGTCGATACTGCGCATGAAAATAGGCCGCATCTGCCGGAACATCGGTTAATGTGTAGTCAACCTGATAATACAAGTTCATGGCATCGGCATCGTTGATGTTGGTCATGGTTATTTTGCATTTCCTGCGGAAAGGCATTACCCAGTAAGAGTTAAACGCGCTACCTGGATTTACTGTAACAGGCATTGAGTTCAGGGGCGAATATTCATTCCATCCCATACCGAAAAAATGGCCGACCGGGCACTCCACCGAGGGTTCAGTTTCGTCATCCCAATATATGCGGATGATGGAAAAGCGCCAGTTGCCTGTGGGAGTCATCCAAATATGTTGAATGGCGCCGGGTCCATCAATTTCAGCCATAGTGAACGTTTCTCCCGGATTGATACGCACGTAGGGATTTACTTTCCATCCTTGTCCCAAATCACGTGCAGCATGAGTAGCATTAGCCGTATTTAGGGGTGCATCTGGGTCAGGTATAGCCATACCTCCTTTTCCTTTCTCCCCGGTAAAGTTTTCGGGACTGATGGAGCGGGTTTCCGCGCTGGATAGCCGGTATAGGTTACCCATATTCATATCCAGGCCATTGAAATCACGATTTTGAGCAAAAATAACTGCCGTGAAAACAAACAATAAAAAAGTAATGTAAACTGATTTTAAATTCATAATGAGTTTTTTTATTTGATGTTACAATCTTTTAATGGGAAAAAACCCCTGTTTTTGCGATATTGTATTTTTCTACTTCGATCGTTCCATACACTACATCCAAGATAGGCCTTCCAGCTTTATATTCAACTGTTCCAAATCCCGAACGGGTACTGATAAAACACTTGAAATCACCAATTCGGGAATCGATATATAAGGTTTTATCCACGGCATCGTAATAAATGCCAGTCAATCCCTGCAGCAATCCGTAACTGGCCATTGCCCGGGCATACCAATGCCCACACTCGTACTCGTCAAAAGGATTTCTTACGGAACCGTCGTACCTGTCACGACACACCTTCACAATTTCCAAACCCTTTTCTACCTCTCCTTTCAACATCAGATGGCTTGCCACCTGGTATTCAATTCCGGTCCAAACCTCATTGCTATAAACAAAGGGCAATGACAATGCTCCTCCCTTCGGCCATGAACAGAGCAATAGTCCACCGTCTTCACCACATGCATAAGTTGGCCGTTGCGGATTATAATGATCCAGCAGTGTTTTTTTTAAATTATACTTATAGACGGACTCTAAATGGCTTTTAACCATATTGTTATCAATAATTTCCGGTAGTCTGCAGACCGAAGCCATCCACATTCCCAAAATACCGTCCGAAAGGCAGCCGGTGCCGTACTGATATTTCGGACCTTCCTTTTTTAGTAAATCGATCGCTTCCTGTGAATAGGTACCACCAAAAGATTGCACTTCTGCCGGGTTGGGAGCCTCTAATCCTTCCCATTGGATTTGCTGAATAAAATATTCACCGTCAAACAGGCTATTCTCTATATACTCCTTCCCTTTAGCGAGCAATAATTGATAATCATCACAAGGTTCCCGGAGTGTTTTGCTCATTTCAATAAAGGCCGTGAGTGCTCCCAAATAAAAACTTGTGCACATTCCATCAGGTCCCCAGAATTCAATATCGTATGTATTGTGATGCGGTTCTTCGAGGTATCCTTTCCTTTTTGGGTCCCACGTACGGATACAATAATCGAGGCTCTTCTTCACGTAAGGGAACAACGATTTCATCCATTCCGTATCTCCACTAATCCTCCAGTCCCTGAATACTTTCATTACTCCCCCCAGCTGACCATCTGCAGCCGCATGGAAATCATGTTCGGTGGGAGTAATGGGAATGTTGGTCCTGAAATTCTGGTGCCCTTTTTCGTTCTGACTCACTTTGAATTCCGTCTCACGTAATGTTCTTTCCAAAACAGGGAAGAGATGAGGAATAGCCTGTGCATAATTCCAGACATGGGTACAACTTCCGTGACAACATCCCGAATCGTCGTTACACCCTTCCCACGCCCAAAGCCTCCCATCGGATACACGTAAAACGGTGGGTGATTTCAATATGGTCAGATTAGCAGCAACTGCTTCCAATACTTCAGCAGGAAGGGTAGAATCATAAAATGCTTTACTGAATAGTCCGGAGTACTTTCTTAAAGTTGTAGAGTTTTCGTTCCAATACCCGATTAAACTGTCCAAATTCTCAAAGCGGGTTGCATACCAGGGGCGATAATTGGAATCCCCCGAAGTTGCAATACCCAATTCCTCGGCTCCTTTAATTTCCCATCCTTCCGAGTAATCATCTTCAAAATCGGCCAGTACAACAGCTCCGGAAGAAGGGGAGGAGAGTATCTCGTCGCGACGGTCGGTCAACACAAACTGATCGGCCAGTATATGCCCCCACGCAGATGTATCAATATCCATGATTTTCACCTGGGCAATTTTTCCCGCATGTTTGCTCAAATCCCAGATTACTTCCCTTAATTGTTCTGTATTGTTTCCCACAGCAGTTTCCACAATCCGGTCATCTATACACAAGCTAACGGATGTTTTCTCTTTTTGATTGCCACCACCCACTAAAAATTTAAGGTACTTTTTGTTGATGGTAAACTCAGGAGAGAGTAAAGTTCCTACTTGTCCGTCTCCATTCGGATCAAATGAATTTAGGTAACCTTCTCCTGCATAACCCGATACTTTTTGCTGTCCCTTTACCGGTTCCTTGGTTATTTTACCAGTAAACGCCCGTCCTGTGACAATCTTCTGTCCAATGGAGAGATTCGATTTTGGAAGATACCAACAGAAATTGACTTTTACTGTTTTTTCTTCGCCCGGTTTCATTTTTATTGGCAAATACACAGAAGCGCCCGGAGAAACTCCTTCAACAGGATGATTATTTACGATTTTCGCATTTCTGATATTATCCCAAAGGATGGTTTGCGCATCAAACCAACCACCCCTGAACCAGCAATGGTCCGTTACTGCGCTATCGTTGTCGAGATAAATGGCAAACCCTCCGGCTACGCTGTTACCATCAATACCGGCCTTGGTCATTCTGAAGCCGTTCGTTTGCTCCACTATATGCCCGTTATCGTCGATGAAATTCCGTGCATTATAGGAGAATACAGCCTCAATCACATCATTGGACCGATTCTTAAAAGAATATTCCAGCACGCCTACCGGCAAGCTCGAGTTATCTTCATCGGTGGGGACAAAAGGGCTCCAGCCGGTAATTTTCACATCCAGCGGAATATCCTTGTCTTCCAAATCTATCATTCCAAAAGGAAAACGAGCGAGAAATGAACCCTTCTCAAACCTTGGCAACCCATAATTCCGGTTCCCTAAACCATTTGCACTTCCTTGTGGGCCAAACAGTTTCCATGTAGGAACGATTGATTCCAACACTTTCGCTCCGTTTTTTATCCCTTTAATGCTGATGGCAGCGAAAGCATAGGGAGTATTGTATATTTCCGGGCGATGGTTCACCGATAAGTGAGAAATAGCTCCGGTTCCTTCCAAGCAAAACATGCCGGCACCTATACCTCCAATCGGGAAAGCCACTTTGCTTAAATATTCATTCCTGTATACTCCGTTGTAGTCCCTCTCGGTTCTTTCAAACTGAAAATGCAGCTTTTCGGGATTATTTGGCCCCAACAGAATTTCTGCCGAGGTGAAACCCGGGATATTTGTCGCGGCGATCGTGCCTAACCCAATTTTCTTAAGGAATTCCCTGCGATTGTTATTCATTTTTACCATTAAAGTTTAAATTGATTTCAGTAACTACGTTATCTTAAGGGTGTCGAGTCTTTATCTGTCGGATAAACTGTTGTGGTGAGATCGGGGTGATCCCAAAAACAAACTGTTCACCTTTTTTAAACGGTGATTTCAATTCGAAGTTTTCGATTGAAATACCTCCCGGTATGGGAGTTTCACTTGCCCAATAAGTAAAACGCCCGTTGACCAATCCTGTCAGTTTCTCCTGAGGGTTCTTTTGTATCCAATATTGCGTTGCTCTTTTTCCGTTAAATTTCCAATGTTCATTTGTTCCGGCAGCGTACGCCGCTTTACTGTAATCTTTTTCATTGGGTGCCGCAATAAAATAAGCATCACCCTTCCAACTGCGTATCATCTCTTGTTGAGAAAAACATTCATGTGGTGTAAAATGTATACCCTTGTAGTCGGACCACAAATCGAGTGAGGATTTTTCTCCGTCTTTAAAGAAAAGCGTTCTCAAACGGGCTTTGTTACCCATTGTCGCAGTTGTTATGAAATAATCCAGATCCACAGAATCATCATACGTATTGGTGGTTATCTCAAATTCGTAAGGGCGGGATTCAAAGAAACGAAGGCGGGTATACACTTTAGCCCCATTATCAAAAGGTTCGGAAAAGATAAATACTGTCAACGTCTCCTCCCCGTCAATTTTTTCAATGACTCCCCGCGCCGGATATGCCCCTTCTAGCGGTAAGACAGCCATAGAGTCATTAGAGCTCCAAAAACGTTTTCCTCTTTCTCCCTCATCAAGGCTACTCATTTCAAGCTCCGACAATCCACGATGTTCACTTCCCTTTGGGATTGGTTCAAAAGCGATGAAGTTCATCACTTCTGCAAATTCATATTCCAAATAGGGGGTGTAAATTCTGATCAATCCTCTAGGACCGGGCAAGGGAGCTAAACCCACAATGATACCGTTGACATGCCCCCATACCGGCATTGCCGGTTTCTCTTCCGCTGGTAGTATCCAGGATCCTACAGTGTCGGGAAGCGCTAGTTGTTTCCAGTCCGGTAAACTTTGCTGAGTGTATGAAGGAGTTATTATCAGCAGAAATAAAGGGAGTAAGAACTGTTTCATATTTTTTATAAGCGATGATAATTTTACTTTATCTTTGTTAGTCTTGGAATTTACCCATATCCGCCATTTCAACCTTCATCAGAAAAACATTGTAGGGCATCCACATCGACATCAGAAAATAGAGACTTTCCCCACTTTCCGACAAGGGATGAAAGTAGGATCCGTACAATTGTGCATAATCTTTTCCTGCAGCCAATTCGTACGGTTCGCTCCAGGGACCGGTAACCTGTTCTGCAGTGCGCATGGTAATATTGTACCGGTCGCCATTGAAATAAGCTATAAACCATTTACTAAACGTCTCATTATAAATGAATGACAGTTCACCAACTTTATCATCAATAACAACGGTTGCCTGATTTTCATCTCCCATGATCCATTGACCGGAAGATCCGTTCCAGTACTCATACCGCTCTTTGTTTTCGATGTCTTGTTCACGAAAACGGGCAAGGGAGGCTTTGCTGTCTCTACCCGTCTGTGTGCCGATCATATAGACGTACCCGTCTTTCTTAAAATATCCACCTTGTCCAAAAGGACTGTTGGAAGAGAATGTGATGGATTCACACTTTTGCCATGTTTGTCCGTTATCCGTCGATTTGTACATCCCAGAATAATTTGTGATCCAGCCGGTCCAGTTTCTCATATTGAAGTAATGGACATAATCGATACCGTTGGCACGGACGGCAGCTGTAGGAATGGAGGTCCAGTCACCATTACCCGAACCGTCTTTTCCTCCGTATACGATTTCCCGGGCATCACCCCTGGCATCAGTAGCCATACTGCTGAAAGTAAGTCCGTCTTCCAGCTCTTTATCCTCCGAAAATGCCAACACATTACTTCTCCAGCTCCCCCCGTTAGGGCCTGGATTGGAAGGATTTGGTTTAAAATCTCGCCCGAATGTATCTCCAAAAAATATTCCGTATTTACCCGGTTGCATCTCCCAGACAATCCCCAGATCGGTTCCTCCCACATTCCATTTCAATGTATTATTGGGGCTAGGAAAGGTTTCTCCAGCCATAGGGGTTCCCGTAACACGTGCTATCCGGCTCACTGTGCGGATAAAAAATCCCCACCTGTTGTCTACACTGAACGAAATTTCCTTGGAAACGTTTCCATCCAAATAAACAGCCTTCAGTAGAAGTTTGAAAAAATCAGGATCGGAAGGCTGCACTGTATATGTAAAAAGGTAAGATGATGAAAGCTCATTCCGGTTAATCCTTTCCGAATGACTTTCTCCTCCACTTTTGCTAACTATTAAATAATCAATGTGATCAATATTTTTAAACGTAAGAATTGCAGAAACAACTTTTGTCTCCTTATGGGGAATAAGATTGGTTTCAGCTGATGAAATTTCATCAGCAGGCAGATAAGGCTCAGCGCCTTCTTCTTTGCTACAGGACAATACAATCATCGTAACAATAACAAAGGATATAGCTATTAAATAATTTTTCCTTTCCATCCAAATTCTACGCATAATTTTCAGCAAACAAAGATTAAAAAGGGTGTACCGCCAGGTAGCATCATTAACGGTATGTACTTGTCAGCGGTACACCCTTATCGGAATAAATTACAACTTACCAATCATTCTTTAATTTCAATTACAGCTCCTTCTGAAAAAACCCTGTCCGTAAACCCTTCCTCTTTTGCTTCGGCAGTCAGAAAACCAAGCAATTTAACGATAAATCTGTACTCTTTATCCGGATTTATTGTAATATTTGCTGACTTAACTTCATTGAGTACGGAAACTTTTTGCCTGTAGATGCCATTTTCAACCACTTGAATACTCGCCTCCAAAGGCCTTTTGAAATCTTCAGGAATATTGTCTGATATCTGCCACGACAATGTAATCACATTTCCTTGTTGCGTATATGATAAATTTTCCACTTTGGGCAAAGAATGATTAAAATCTTTCCTGTCGATAATGTCTCTATCGTAGCACCCGGTAAACAGGATCAAGGCAAGTGCTGCAATGATTAATTTTTCTATTTTTTTCATACGATATTGTTTTACTATTTTACACCAGGGTTGTATGTTACTCACCTATTATCACGCTCGTTCTACAACCATAACATAGGTTCTTACCCGAAGGATTAGTATCCAGGGTTTTGTGTATAGTTACCTTTAGCCCACTTCATCTGATTTTGGGGGATAGGGAAAAATTCATCTCGTCCGGCAGTAAACCGGGCATTTGCCATCCATGAAAACCGGGTTTTCTCCACGGTAAAATAGTTGTTCATAGTCTCTTCCAAATTTCCCCAACGCTGCAGATCGAAGAAACGACGTCCTTCACCAGCCATTTCCAAGCGGTTTTCCCACTGCATTGCTTTCCAGGCAAAATCTTTATCCCAGACACAATTCTCACCCGGTTTGTAAATCTCAACATGATAGTTCATAACTGGTTTTCCGTTTGCTTTGATTAACCAATTGGCACTATTAGCAGCGCGTTCACGAACTTTATTGATTGGTGCTAATGCTTCGTTCAACCTGTCCAACTGAATAAGTACTTCGGCTTTCCAGAGCAGGACCTCATCGTAACGAATCATCCGTTTGTTCATAGAATTGAACTGCCATCCATCGTACAAAAGACAATCACAGCCTGGGTGAGGCAATTCTTTTACTGATTTCAGCCAACCATATTCGGCTCCGTTTCTTATTCCCCTGCTTTCAAAAATCAATTCCGGATCGTATTTCCAAGGATGTCCGGGGACACCTGCTGTATGGCTAAAACGAGGATCCCAGTTATATTTTCCAAAATATTCCGGATTTCCAGCTTCTACAAGGGCGATGTTATCGCTTCCATCTGTATTCTTGATATAATCTCCGTAACTGTCTTTATTGTAATCGTCAAACAAAGGCAATCCGTCAGGTCCCGTTTTAAAGGCATTACCCATATTATAGCTTATGTGGTGAAATCCGCAACATTGAAATCCACCCCAGTTCCAGGGGTGATTCAACCCTTCCCCCCGGTTTATTTTTCCTCCGGTAGAACTTCCGTCGTCAAGGGAATATTGAATCTCCCATATTGACTCCTTGGTATTGTTGTCGGAAGAATGGATAAAGTTTTCTCCGAAATTTTCACAAAGATCCACTTTACCACCTTCCTGATCGGTAATCTTATTCAGGTAGGACAAAGCTTCTGTAAGCCTGTCTTTGTTTATATTAATTACTTGATGCCTATCGTCTTGTTCGTATGCCATAAACATCAATGTTCTGGCAATCATGGCTGTTGCAGCATTTTTATCTACCCTGCCTTTTTCAGATTGTGTATCTGGCAAAGCATTTTCCGCATCTTTAAAATCACTAAGAATCCGCTCCCAAAGATACTGATCATTTGGAAAATTGGCGTCTTTGTTGGGAATTGCTTCAAATTCAGCCGAACTACCTACCACATTTTCGTCGATATATGGCATATACTTGAAAAACTGTTTTAACCTGAAATGTACGAAAGCCCTGATAAACTTCATTTCTCCTATTCTTGCGTTTTTCAACGGGTAATCTTCCTCAGAGATATTGTTCAGTTTCTGTATTGCAGTGTTGCTGCGCTGAATAATCTGATAAGAAACATACCACGGAAAATCTATTGGCCATCCATTTGGTGTGAGGTTCACAAAGGTTTCCATAAAACCCCATCCGTCGCCTCCGTCCCAAACGCCTCCTCCTCCTTTATAGGAGTCGTCGGAGCGCATGGACCCGGACCACCAGGGTGAAAAAGGCGAATCCCATGTAGGTATGTCGGTAATTCTTGCGTAAGTTGCCGTTACAAAACCTTCCATGTCTTCGGGAGAATTCAGTAAGCCCTCATCCAACACTTGTTTAGGATTCACTTCCAAAAGATCGGAGCAATTATTTGCCGTCATGAGGAAAGCGATGAGTAAAAAGATATATTTTAATTGTTTCATAATCTATAAATTTAGAATGTTACATTAACTCCAAAAGCCATTGTAAGCGGTGTCAAATATCCGTATCCCGGCATTTCTGGATCAAAACTCGTATACTTGTCGCTTCCCCATCCTTTCTTAAGCGTAAACACGTTGCGCGCCGAAGCGTAAATCCTAAGGTGCTGCATCATCATTGCTCCTGTAAGTTTCTTGGGGAAAGTGTATCCCAATTCTATATTCCTCAGCTTCAGGTAGGATCCGTCTTCCACAAAATAGGAAGAAAACCGTTGTTCACTGTTGGGATTTGAATTGGATATAGCCGGGATATCGGAATCGGCATTATCAAAATACCAGGCATTCAGGATTCTTTTTTCGTGATTCTTTCCTGCAGGAACAGAAATATTCCATAGATCACTTTCCTGTTTCCAGATATTATTTACCATATTTCCATAAACTCCCTGGAAAAAGATATTCATATCGAAATTTTTGTACCCGAGGTCAAAGGTAATTCCTCCAAAAAAATCCGGATCGGTAATTCCTATAAAAGTCCGGTCATACAACTCATCAACAACTCCGTTGCCGTCCAGGTCTTTATACCGAATTCTCCCGACAGCTTTTCCAGTCTGCTCGGCATGATTATCCACTTCTTCCTGCGTTTTGAATATTCCGTCCGCCACCATCCCATAAAGGACATTGGGTGTTCTGCCTATTACAAAATCGCGCATACCATCTCCCGGATAACGGTTAATCACATTCTCTGGAAGTTCAACCAGTTTTGTCTTGTAAGAGCCGACATTAGCTGTGATAGCATACTGGAAATCAGCAGTAGGGTTATTTCTGTAAGTAACTTCAAACTCAATACCCTGATTATTCATATTGGCACCATTGATCCATGGTTCTCCTCCTTCGCCCATTGCGGCAATGTAGGGGACCTGTACCAACACATCGTTTGTTTTCTTAAAATAATAGCTTAATGAGCCAAATAAACGTTGATTCATAAAACCAAAATCCACAGCAACGTCGGTTTGTTTTGTCGTTTCCCATTTAAGATTAGGGTTTCCTAACCAGGTTCTACTGTAACCTGACCAGAGGGGGCCACTTTCGTTACCCTCTATCGGGTAAGATGTGCCAAAATAATCGGTTGTGAAGGGAGTGGAGGTATATCCACGAGGTAAACCTTGTACACTTCCATTGGCACCCCAGCTTGCACGAAGTTTTAAGTCAGACACAACCTCGATGTCAGCCATAAAAGGTTCGTTATTAATCCTCCACCCGGCCGATACCGCAGGAAAAGTAGCGTATCGGTTGTTCGAGCCGAAGAGTGATGATCCGTCGCGTCGTAAAGTGAACGAGAGCAGGTATTTCGAGTCAAAGGCATAATTCATTTTACCAAAGAACGACAAGTAGGTAAATTCATCAGCAGAACTACCCAGAGAATACTTTGTACCGGTAGTTACCCCAATATGTGCAAAATCTCTGTCTTCCAAGTATATTCCTTCTCTTCTGGCCGAAAATCCTTCCTGTACGAAACGAGTAAACTCAGTACCGGCTACCGCGTCAAGTGAATGCCTTCCTGTAATCAGATTATAGGAAAGCGTATTGGTCCAGACATAACTCAATGGATGCGATTGGTAACTCCCTACGTAATTCTCTCCGTTGCTGTTCCTTCCTCCTGTTTCGGACCAAATGCCATCCACTACTCTGCTATAAGCGTTTCCGTAATCTACTCCGAATTGAGTACGAGCCGATATCCCTTTCCATATATCGAGGTCCAGGAAAACATTACCGATTATCTTCACATAATTGCTGATATTATCCTTATTCATTGTCAACACACGTACCGGATTGCTGAAGTCATCAAAACCCGGAGCTCCCGCCCAGTTACCGTTAATGTCGTAAACGGGACCGGCAGGGGGATTGATCATCGCCGAACGGGTCTCATTCGCATCCCTATACTGCAGGTAGCTCAGTGCAATATTCTCGCCTATTTTCAGCCGATTGTTCAACAGTGAATATTCATTATTGGCACGCACCGAATATTGCCTGAAAAAGGTATGAATTTGCGTACCCTCGTTATTGTAATAACCCAATGAAAACAAACTTTTAGACTGGTCCGTCCCTTGGGATACGGTTACCTGGTGGTTTGTCATCATGGCGGTACGGAAAATTTCATCCATCCAGTTGGTATCCGAACCGCTTGCCGTTTTTTCCGGATTGAGCCATTCTGCAGGTTTCACTCCATCAAGAACTGCCAATCCGTTGTCGTTTCTGTGCCAGTTAAAATCATAGGTATTGGGTAACGACATAGATACACCGTACACTTGTTCGTCATATGCCTGTGCCCTGAAAGACGCTATTCCATACTCTTCTGCATTCATTAACGTGGGTTTGTTAACAACAGAACTGAATGAAACACTTCCGTTGTAATCAACGGATATAGCGCCTTCTTTTCCTTTTTTAGTCTGGATTAGGATGACACCACCCGATGCACGCGCACCGTAGATACTCGCTGAAGCAGCATCTTTCAATACCTGAATTGATTCTATATCCCCTGAATTGATGTCCCTAAGGTTAAGGTTTTCCGTTGGCATTCCGTCCAATACAATCAACGGTTTCACACCGCCGGAAAGAGAAGAAAGTCCCCTTACTTGAATGTTTACTCCTTCGGATGGATTTCCCCCGTTTGTGGTGATAAGAACTCCGGAAAGTTTTCCCTGTAACGACTTCATAGCGTTGGCCGAAGGATTTTTTATGATATCACTACTGGAAGCTATGGAGACAGATCCTGTAAGGTCGGCTTTGCGTTGTGTCATATAACCTGTGTAAACCACTTCTTCAAGCATGGTTGCATCATCTTCCAGAACTATATCAATTACGGTCGTTCCTTTTACCGGCTGTTCCACTGTTTTCTTTCCTATAAAAGAGAAAACGAGTATCGACTCTTCTGAAGGCACATTCAACTGATATTTACCGTCTACATCGGAAGTAGTACCGATAGTCGTCCCTTTTACATACACACTTGTTCCTGGTAAAGGTTCGTTTGTACCTTGCTCTGTAACGGTTCCCCGAATGCTCTTTGCCTGTTTTACTTCGTCAGGCATTTGAGTTGCGAAGGTATATGCATTGATTCCTAGAAACAAACAGGCTAAAACGAGTTTGTTGATAAAATTTTTCATATGATATTATTTTATTTTTAACTTAAATCTCACGATGATAATCACTCATTCCCCCACAGATGAGGATCATTCCCTTTAGATTTGCGCCACGCGTCACGCCAACGGTGCAAGTCCATATGATTGATAAACGGTTTAGGTTTTCTCATTTCTTTCGTTGGCGCAGGTGGTAGCGACACAGCTTTGTCTTGATACCAATAAGCCACAGTTGCCAGGTCGAGCGTAAGATTATTATTATGGCCCGTCTCGATCGTACCCTTGACGGATGTCTCAAAAAATATGGGATCATTGATAAAGAACCTGTACACATGCGTTCTTCCAAGCCAGCCTATATCATTGTTCACCCGGGGGTATCCAAAATAAGGATGTGAGAAAGGCTCTTTTGGACACCAGGATGTATTGAAGAAATCTTCCGTACCTGTCCCTATTAATGAGGGAGTTGTTTCTCCGTCGATAAACCACATGTCGTCGCCTTCACCATACCACATGGGAGTAGGGGAGTGAACATAATAATTGATACCCACAAAATGGCCTTTTCCTTTCGTTTCAATGAAGCGATAGTTCCGTTCACCTCCTTTATTGGGTTGTTGAGGGCCCGTAAGCGCCCATTCTGTCTCACCTTCGGGTAGTGCTTCCGTAAGACTGTGATTATACCAGGCGTGAAACCGTCCCATTTCTTCAGGCAGCTTTTTCATCTCCAGATAGTCGACATAAAAATAAAAGGCATTGATTGTCTTGTCGGTCTGGTTTTCAATTTCAATCCTTGCCCCCTTTTCAAACGGCATCGCGAAATAACTGCTCATGCCTGTCCCGTTTTCAGGTCCGGCCGACAAAGGAAGGGAAGCATAATTATACCGTTCATCCCACCCCTGGCCAAAGAACGGCCCGATAGGAGATTCCACGGAAGGATAGTCGTTCCCGTCCCAATACATCCTGATAATGATATCATTCCTGCTTAATTCACCCGGTGGCGGGGCAATGGTTACCCAGATGTGATTGATCACACCGGCACCTTTAATCTCCGCAATTGTCCTTTTTTCACCGGGGGCGAAAGGTTCCAGATGGTCTCGATTTCCCCCTGTAGGATCGGTACTCGATATCCTCCTGTTCTTCATCCCCGATTTCAATTTTGTCAGTTCAAACATTTCCCCTATAGACTCTGTCTGAGAAAAGAGGGGGAGTGAAAGGACCATTGTCAGAATAAAAACGCGCAATCTCAGAATTTTACAATAGTTTTTTTTCATTTCATCCATCTATTTAGTTTAAAAGAATCAGACTACTTGTTTACAATTGAGAATAGCCGATAACCTACCTGTACAATGGCCCGTAAACAGCGCATGCACGGTAATCCGCCCCTTCATTCTCAGATCCGAATGCCGACCATGCGTCGGGCCGGAAAATCTTTTCATCATCCACATTGTGCATGTTCACGGGAATAGAAAGTGCCGAAGCCAACGTAATCAAGTCGGCCCCGATATGTCCGTAACTGATGGCGCCGTGATTCGCTCCCCAATAATTCATGACCGAATAAACGTCCGTGAATCGCCCTTTTCCGGTAGTTCTAGGGACAAAAAAGGTAGAGGGCCAGGTTTTGTCCGTTCTTTCATTGATAATGTCGAATACGTGACCGGGAAAAGTAGCCGTCCAACCTTCTGCAATCTGCAATACAGGCCCCAGTCCCTTCACCAGATTCAGCCGGCACATGGTAACCGGCATCCCCGGTTTGGTCAGAAAATGGGAGGAAAATCCGCCTCCACGCATATATTCCAACGATGCGGGATGCCAGGTGGTGGCGCCAAGCATTTTTGAGACTTCCTCATCGGTAATTTCCCAAAAAGGCTTCATGATGGGATTCCCATCCTGATCCGATTGCTGACCGGTTCCATCCAGCGTACAGGATCCCGAATTAATCAGGTGAATCGCCCCGTTCTGCAACAATCCATCGGGTTTCCAACCGCTGACCCGTTCGATGGCTTCGGGACTCCAATAGGTGCGCACATCGGCAAACATTTGCGAAGTGTTGGTCAACAAATGATTGAAGAGCATGCTGATTCCGTTCAAATGGTCGTCTTCGGTAGCAAATGTGAACGCTTCGCGTTTTCCGTTCCAGTCGAAAGAAGAGTTTAGCATAGCTTCCGAGAAATCGCCGTCAGGCAAGAAATCAGTCCATTGCCGTTGTCCCTGGAAACCCCCTGCAATGGCATTGTGTCCGAGCGCTTCTTCCCCGAATCCCATTTCGTCGAGTTTTGAATTTCCAGTCATTAAATCACGCATGATCAATGTCATCTTCACAACAAATTCCCAATCCTGGTCTTTCTTTTCCCTGCTGTGTTTAAGGTGTTCCGGATTGAAATCTTCGCCCTCATGCGACATGCAGTTTTCTTTGGTCCAAGCCATTGCTTTCTCAAATTCCTCCTGATCGTAAATTCCAAGTTGAATGCGACGAAGAATTTCACTGGCATCCACTTGTTCGGTACGCATGCCCAGATACTCCTGCAAAAAATCGGGATTTACCATCGATCCACCAATTCCCATCGATACCGAACCAATGGCCAGGTATGATTTTCCACGCATCATGGCAACTGCTAGCCCGGCGCGGGCAAAACGGAGCAGTTTCTCCTTTACATCATCAGGTATGGTGTCATCACCAACATCCTGAACATCTTTTCCGTAGATTCCAAAAGCAGGCAAACCTTTTTGATTGTGAACGGCTAGAGCTGCCGATAAATAAACTGCCCCGGGGCGTTCGGTACCGTTGAAACCCCAAATGGCTTTGGGCCTTAACGGATCCATGTCAATGGTTTCGGAACCGTAACACCAGCAGGGTGAAACCGACAGTGAAACACCTACGTTTTCTCTCTCGAATTTTTCTGCGCACAATGCCGCTTCCTTCACACCACCTATACAGGTGTCAGCTATAATACATTCAACCGGCGTTCCATCGGGATACCTGAGATTTTCACTGTACAGTCTCGCTGCACTTATTGCCAGATTCATTGTCGTCTCTTCCAACGACTCTCTGATACCTCCGCGACGCCCGTCGATAATAGGACGAATGCCAATTTTAGGATACAATTGCTTCATATATAATATTTTAAATAGGTTGTATATTTAATTAAACGTTTAACTTGTCAATAGAAAAAAAACCATTTAGAAATAAATTACATTCTCACCTGATACCAACTCAGCCCCGATGACAAGGTTACGGATTCCTTCATTTTTCATTTCTATTTGATCGATTAACAGTTCCACTGCTTTTTGTGCCATCTCTTTGATGGGTTGTCTGATGAAAGGTACCGTATAGGGAAGGATATAAAAAGCGTCATTTTCATCAAAGCACATAATTTGGATATCTGTTTGAATGTTGATATTGTTTTTTATCAGTTCTTTCACTCCGTTGATCGAAATTGAATTGGTGGTAAAAAAAAGGCCGTCGATTTTTTCTTTTGTCGACATCAAATTACAAATTGCTCTTTTCATGTCATCTTTAAAAAAATCGTATCTAACCTCTTCCATGATATCCGGATTGTATAGACCCGCATGTTTTAATGCATCCTCACAACCGCGTCTGCGTTCACTGATGTGGTAATGATCCTGTTTATAGGTAACCAGTCCAATACGCTTACAGCCTTTTTTGATAAGTTGTAATGTGGATTGATAGGATATCTCATAATTGTCTATCATGACCGAATTGACAGGTAGCTCGGGAAAAGTTCTGTCAACGAGCACAAAAGGTGTCTTGTTATTAATCAATCTTTTCAACTGATTCTGGCTTTTTTCAGTCGGCGTAATAATCAGACCCTCTACTTGCCGAGCATACAAAAAATTTATCAATTTCTCCATTTCGCTCAACTGCTCATTCGTGTTTCCAATAATCACGGTGTATCCCTTTTCTTCGGCATAATTCTGTATATGCAAAGCCAAGGCTCCGAAAAAAAGGTTCGAAATATCTGCTATGATCAATCCGATTGTACGAGACCGACCGACTTTCAATCCCTTTGCAAGTGTATTGGGCACATAGTTCAGTTCTGCTGCTTTGTCTAATATTTTTTTGGCCATCTCCTTGCTCACCCTGCCGTTCTTGTCCTTGGCGTTCAAAACCAGGGAGACAGTAGCAGAGGAGACACCCACTTCGTGTGCGATTGTTTTCAGGGATACTCTTTTTTGCATATACACTAAAATCTAATGATCCTAACAGATTTTAATGCAAAGAAAATAGGTTAATCGATTAATCAAAAATTATTTTATATGTTGTATAACACATTTTAAATTTAAAAGCTTATTTACCTACTTCGGTCACCAATTAATTAACTAATTAAAAGGATTAAATAGCAGAAAACGGTCTTTAATTCAGGTAAATACGCAGGTATATGGGCAGGTGATCGCTGTAACCACCTGTATAACTACCGCTATAGGTACGGTATGGAAGGACGTGTTTTTTTCTGTCGACTTGCAGCAGATAACGGGGATTAAATATGTCGGCATATTCCGGTTTACAGTCTATTTTGTTGGACATCAACATATTTCCCGACACAATAAACTGGTCAAAAAGCAACCATCCCTTGTGGAAAGTTGTCCCCAGCCCTTTTTTGTGTTTCGGATAAAGCAGATTGTATAACTTTATCGGCACGATATCGGTGAAATTTTTCTCTACTTCCAGAATTTCATCGATGCTGTTGTCATCGGGTGTATCGTTGAAATCACCCATGATAAGGAGGTTTGCATCCGGTTTCTCAAGCAGAGTTTTCTGAACCGCATTTCGCAATTCACTGGCCACAAAATAACGTCTTCGTTCCGATACTTCTGTTCCTGCATTGCGTGAAGGGAAATGCACCACATATAGATGCAGGATTTCTCCGTTCACTGTTTTGCCTTTTACATGAAGGATATCGCGTGTGCGGTCTTCAATACCGGGCAGCTGGACAAGAATGGGGTTTGACTCCAGAATGATGAAAGATTGTGTGTTGTATATCAGCGCCACATCCGATCCTCTTTCGTCGGGGCTGTCGTAATGGACAAAACTGTACCTGCTCATGCCATGGCGGTTCATTTCATCCAAAATACTTTCCAGGACCCATTTATTTTCAATCTCAGCCAAACCAATCACATCCGGGTATGCAGGTTGTACAATATCGGCCATTACTTCAGTCAGTTTCTTCACCTTCGTGTTGAACCTCCCGGGTGTCCATTTCCTGAAGCCATTTGGCGTATAATCCTCATCCATGGTCTGAGGGTCATCTATGGTATCGTAAAAATTCTCTGTATTATAAAACACAAAGGAAAAAGGATGTGGTATCATGTATCGAGACTTATGCTGCTCCGTTTTTTAAGAGAAGGAGTGCGGAGTTTTCCGCTTCTCTCATTGCTTTTTTCTCTGCCTCGGTATGATCATCTAATCCGCAAAGGTGCAGTATACCATGAATGATCACACGATTCAGCTCTTCGGCATATTCTGTTTGATACTGCTGTGAATTGGAGCGCACCGTATCGAGGCTGATGGTAATATCACCCGAGATCGTCTTGTTTTCCGTGTAGTCGAATGTGATGATGTCGGTGTAAAAATCATGCTGCAGATATTGCCGGTTGATCTCCAGAATTTTTTTATCGTCACAGAAAAGATAGGAGATCTCTCCCACCTGCCTGTCATATTTTTTTGCCACTGCCTTGATCCAGTTTGCAGTGTCTCTTTTTTTGATTGCCGGAAAATCCACATTTTCCGATTGAAAGCTGATAGCCATATTGTTTACATTAATAACGTACAGAATGGATTATTTCTATCCAAAGAAAAGATAGGCAATGAAAATAGCCGCCAACACACCCGCTAAATCGGCTAAAAGTGCATAGGGAACGGTATAGCGCGAATTCTTGATGTTCACAGCACCGTAATACACAGCCACGATGTAGAAGGTGGTGTCGGTGGCGCCCTGCAGCACACTCGATAACCGGCCCGCAAATGAATCGGCCCCGAAGGTCTTCATCGTGTCGATCATCATTCCCCGGGCACCACTGCCACTTAAGGGCTTCATCAAGGCGGTGGGCATGCCATCCACCCAGCGGGTATCCATACCCGAGAGTGCGACCAGGCTGCGCAGCCCCTCCATCATGAAATCCAGGGCACCAGAGGCCCGGAAAACACCAATCCCTACGAGGATGGCAATCAGGTAAGGGATGATGGAAACAGCCGTTTTAAAGCCATCCTTGGCCCCGTCAATAAAGGCTTCGAAGATGTTGACTTTCCGGTGAAGTGCCTTCGCAATAAAAAGGGAGATAATAGAAAACAGGATCACATTGGCAGCGAGGCTCGATATGACGTTGATCTTCTCCTGCGGCATCGACTGAAAAACAAGGATGGTGCCGGCAATGATGCCTGCCATGGCAAGGATAAAGCCCATGATTGCCCGTTGGAAAATATTGATGCCCTGCTTCAGGCAGACGGCAATCATCCCCACCAGCGTAGCCACAAAGGTGGCGATCATGATGGGAATAAAGACATCGGCAGGATTGGCAGCACCCAATTGTGCGCGATAGACCATGACGGTGACCGGAATAAGCGTCAATCCGGAAGCGTTCAGCACCAGAAACATGATCATGGAATTCGAGGCTTCTTCCTTTTTGGAATTGATCTCCTGCAGTTCCTGCATCGCCTTCAACCCAAAGGGTGTGGCTGCATTGTCGAGTCCCAGCATGTTGGCCGAAATGTTCATCAGCATCGATCCCGCGGCAGGGTGGTTTGAAGGTATTTGGGGAAAAAGCTTTGAAAAGAGGGGTGCCACAGCCCGGGAAAACACTTCCACCATGCCGCCCCGTTCGCCTATTTTCATTACCCCCAGCCACAAGGAGAGCACACCCGTCAGGCCGAGTGATATTTCAAACCCGGTTCTGGCCGTATCGTAGGTAGAGTTCATGATATCGGTAAATACTTGCAAATCACCAAAGAAAAGAAGCTTTACCAATGCAACAATGAAAGCAATCAGAAAAAATGCAACCCAAATATAATTCAATATCATACAATGCCGAAATCATGGATGAACAAATATATCATCTGGAAACAGATCAATCAAAGGTACAATTAAATAGAAAGAAGAGCAAAATCTTCTTAGAATTTCAGTTGTACATACTTGATCTGCTCGCGCTGATAAGTGTACGTGATGTGCACGTTGCCATGCTTATCCTGTATCATGGCAGGATAGCTGAACTCACCCTCGGGCTCATCCTCCAGGTCAATCAGCTTCTCCCATGCTTTCCCGTCATAAGACCCGGCAATGGCCAGCTTATTCCTTCCGGAGGTAATAGGGTTATAGATGATCAGCTGCAAACCACTGCTGAGTGTCACGGCATCGATGCCCGAATTGTTATTGGGTAACTCTGTGGCCATCAGCGGAGACCATGTTTTGCCGTTGTCGTGCGACCAGGACTCCACCACGGTGTTGTTTTTCGAGCGACAAAGAATCTGCAGTGCACCATCGTTGTGAAACAATACCGAAGGCTGTATGGCGTCGAAACCGTTGTTGTCGATCTCAATCTTTTCCCAGTTTGTCAGATCCTGGTCCGACATTTCCATGTAGACGTTCCATTTTCCCACCACTTCGATGCTGGTGGGATAGAGTATTTTTCCCCCGGGAATGATGACCGGTTTGTTTTTAATTGGCCCGAGACAACCACGTGGGATCGTTTTCATAGGCGACCATGTCTCGCCCTCATCGGTCGATATCTTATACTCTCCCCACCAGGTACTGGGACTGGGCCCCACCTTGTAGTAGAGGATCAGATCCCCGTTATCTCTTTTGAAGAGAACCGGGTTCCAGCAGGGGAAACGTTGTGATTCGTTTTGTACCCCATCGGCCACCATCACCGGATTGCTCCATTGCCCGTCTACGTATCTGGAAGTATAAATACTCACGTCGGGATGCCTTTCATAGGGACCACCAAACCATGCTGCCAGCAAACCGTTGTCTGTCTCCACAAGGGTGGATGCATGTGCAGAGGGTACAGAAGCGGGCTGCCTGATTATTTCAGAATGAACGATAACAGGTTGAGGAGTAGGCTCTCCTGCCGATAACCGGCCTGCCAGTAGCAAGGGCAAGCACAGTAGGATTGTCATGCTGCTTTTTTTGCAAAACATCTCATTGCTTTTTTGGGTAAAACACCTTTATCACTTTGGTTTATTCATATTTGAATATCCTCCCTCCGGTCATGATCTGTTGCGTGGCCGGATCATATGTGGCCTGCATTCCCGTTCGATAAGCGGCATTTGCCATGGCACAGGCAATGGTGTGGCTGTGACCCGCCTCCACCGGACAATTGGTTGCGATATTTCTTGTCCGCACACACTCCATCCAGTTCCGCATATGGGCTGAGGTGAGCGGATCGCCTCCCGTATTGGCTCCTGCATCTACAGAGATCTTGGGTAAGGTAAAGCTTTCCAGTTGATTGGCCTGCAGCCCCATGGCTTTAGCCTCCTGTTCCCGCAGCCCTCCCTCCGGTGTAATTTCGTTGGTATCGAGGTTTAACATCCCGCCATTCGCATAATAAAGCTCCTTGATTCCGCCGGCCGAATTGCTGAAACGGGACGAGTAGGTCACCTGAAACCCCTTGCTATCGTCATCGAGTGGTCCGTATTCAAAAACGGAAGTCAGCGTATCGGCGTTGGTGCGGCCATCTTTCCATTGGTAAATGCCCCCGTTCGATACCACACTGCGGGGGTAAGGAAATCCGGTAAACCAATGTACCGTGTCAATCTGGTGACACATCCATTGCCCTGGTATTCCAGACGAATAGGGCCAAAAAAGACGATACTCAAGGTACTTTCGGGGATCCCATGCCACCTTGGGGCGGTTCATCAGAAAGCGACCCCAGTCCACATCGCTCTCCCTGATCTGGGCACATAATTGAGGGCGGCGCCAGCGGCCAGGTTGATTCACGTTCCAGCGCATCTCGGCCATCACGATGTCCCCAAATTTTCCCGAACGGATATAATCGTGCGCAGCCTGATAATTGCGACCGCTGCGCCGTTGTGATCCTATCTGTACCACGATGCCGGCCTCCTTGCACGCTTTCAATGCTGCATTGGCATCGTCCATGGTTTCTGCAAATGGTTTCTCGCAATAGGCATCCTTGCCCGCCCGGGCGGCTTCAGCCAGGTGCAACGCATGCTGAAAGTCTGCCGTGCTGATGATCACCGCATCAATGTCGGTGCGTGCATACAACTCTTCGTTGTTGCGACACAAGGCTACATCCCATCCTGTTTTCTCTTTGATGTACGCCTTTCCCTCGTCGCGACGGCGATTCCAAATATCCGAGAGCGCAACCAGCTCAAAATTCATCTCCCGGGCATGGTGCATGAAACAGGGGAAAAGCGAACTGCGGAACCGGTCGGAGAACCCGACTATTCCCACCCGTATTTTATCGTTTGCGCCCGGAACAGCGGAAAAACTACGAGCGCTCAAATCAACACCCTTGCTGCCGACAGCCATGGCTGCCATGCCAGCCGAGATCTTCTGAATGAATTTTCTTCTACTTTCCATCCTCCTGCTTTTTCAGTTCAAACTTGTCAAATAATATGCCTGTAGCGGTATAAGTCTCAAATGTCAACACGTCGGCATCGATCCGGACAACCTGGTATAGCTGTGTTTCCACACCAGAGCGGTTCATCCATGGCTGCTTGTTGAGTTTATAAAATTTCGATCCGCTGACGGATACCACATAGGCTGTTCCCTCAGCATGCGTGCGGGCATAGGTATGGTCGTGTCCCGTCAGTACGAGGTCCACGTGGTACTTTTCGAAAATGGGTTTCCACAAGTTACGCAGTTCCTTATTGTCGCGGTGTACAGCCGGTGAAAAGATCGGGTGGTGAAAAGTAACGATGGTCCATCGTTGCGGATTGTGCGAAAGCACTTCCTCCAACCATTGTTTTTGCTCCTCCTGCTTTTCATTCGAGTTGAGCGAGATGATGCGCGCTCCCTGGAAATCAATATAATAACAACTTTCTTTCACCCCTTCCGGACCGTTCTGGGGAAAAGTGAACTGGGGTTGCCAGAAGCTGCTTAATCGCCGTGTATCCTGCTCGCTGACATATTCATGGTTCCCGGGTGTGGCTATGACCGGGATCACAGCATTCACCCATCCCGGGGCGTTGAACCATTCCCCCCATTGTTCGTCGTTCTCGGCTCTGTTAATCAGATCCCCCGCGTGAAGTGTGAAAGCTGCATCGCTAGCGTGACGAAAAGCCTGCCGAAAAACACGCGACCAGTTTTTTTTGATATCGCGCTGTGCATCGCCGAAGTAAAGAAAAGAAAATGGAACAGCCTCCAGGGCTGCAGTTTTAAAATGAAACCATTCGGTCCATTGTTTGCCGTCGCCAACACGGTATGCATAGGTGGTTGCGGGAGCGAGGTCTTCAAAGTTGACGCTGTGATAATTTACTGCTCCATCCGAATCACTGTGCAGGGGCGTTGTGATGGCCACCTTTTCTTCGGCCTTGATCTCATCCCCGTTATCTTGCGCAATGCCTATCTGTGCCATGGCTTGCGTCACAGAGCGGTCGGTGCGCCACGTGACTGCCTGTGAATGGGCAGGGTCTCCGGCCCAGGTAAGCACAATTCTGTCCGGGTAAGGAGATGCACCCATAAAAGTGAATATAATCAGGCTAAAAAACATCCAGGAAGAGAGCCTGTATAACGTTGTATAGGGTGGAATGTGTTGTTTCTTTTTCATGCGAATTCTTTTTTAGAACGTGAATAACTACGGAATAGGCTATGGAACGTTGTTGAAACGTAAGCAAAGTAAATGAATTTACTTGGACGAGTGAAACAAAAGTAAAAATTATATGTGCTTTACAGTCACCGATCCAACATGCGGGTGTAGGGGATATATCTTTAAATGGGTACGTTTGATCGGGTTCTTTTTGGGAAAATGTGTAACTTTAGCGAAATTTAAAATGACTGTTGACCCCATGAAATGGAAGGATTTTTTGCATTATCAGCGGGGATCGAGGCTTGCGGTGATTTCGTTGTTGATTCTTATCCTGCTCACCATGATTCTGAACGGGGTGCTTCGTTATGGCAAGAAATCGGAGATGGTGATTGTGCAAAACGAGGCGTTGATCAAGGAGTTCGATTCATTCCGGCAAACACTGACTGAGCGTGTTCCTCCTTCCCGGAAAATGATTCATGAAACAGAAAAAACCGGAAGCATCCCCCAAAATGAAAGGCGCGTAGAGAAGGAAGATTCTGAAAAAGAAGCTGCTGCATCGGGATTTGTTCCTTTCCCCCGTACGGAAAAGTTATCAGCCGGAGAGACCATCCGACTCAATGAGACCGATACCACACAGTGGAAGAAGGTCCCCGGCATTGGCAGCAGCTATGCATCCCGGATTGTGAAGTACAGGGAGCTGCTGGGAGGTTACGTCAGGCCGGAGCAGCTGCTGGAGGTGTACGGCATGGACAATGAGCGTTACAACCGCATTGCTCCTTTCCTCACAAACGATTCTACCGTAAAGAAAACGAATGTCAATAAGCTGGAGTTTAAAGAGTTGCTGCGTCACCCCTACCTGAACTACAAACAAGTGCAGGTCATAGTCAATTTGCGCAGACGGAATGGGGAGATCATCTCCCTCTCCCAACTGGCGATGCTCGATGAATTTACCTCTGAAGATATAGATCGTTTAGCGCCCTATCTCGAATTTTAGGATCTGCTTAAAAGGGTGTCTGTCTCTGTTACTTACCCGACAATGCGGCGATATTCTCCTTCAGCAAGGCTATTTTGCTTTCTGCATCGGCCTGTTTCCTGCGTTCCGTTTCCACAATCTCCGGTTTCGCGTTCTGCACAAACCGCTCGTTGGATAGTTTTTTCAGTACCGACTGCAGGAAGCCCTCGGTGTAGGTCAGTTCGGCTTGCAGTTTCTGCAGTTCCGCCTCCACATCCATCATGCCGGTCAAAGGAACCGTATACTCAGTGGTGCCCACCATAAATCCTGCGGCTCCGGCCTGTTTTTCCGACACAAGAGTGAAGGAGGAGAGGTTGCACATTTTCGAGATCACACTGTCGTATTTGTCTGCATCGCCACCCACAATCTGTAGCTCAAGCGATTCTTTCTGTGGAATGTTCTTTTCCAACCGGATGGTGCGCACCCCGGCAATGACCTGTTTTACCCGTTCCATATCGGTCAGCAGCACAGTATCTGCCTCTTCGGCCTGTGGCTGTTGAGTGGTCATGATGCTGTCGCCTGTTTCCCGTTCTTCCATTGCCTGCCAGAGCTCTTCGGTAATGAAGGGCATAAAGGGGTGAAGCAAACGAAGCAATGCATCGAAAAAGCCCAGTGTGACCTGGTAGGTTTTGCTGTCGATGGGTTGTTGATAGGCCGGCTTGATGATCTCCAGGTACCACGACGAAAATTCGTCCCAGAAAAGCTTGTAGACCGTCATCAGCGCCTCGGAGAGACGGTATTTGGAGAAGAGGTCGTTTAACTCGGTGATGGTTTCGGAGAGCTTGCTTTGGAACCACGCTACGGCTATTTTGGCCGATTCCGGCTGGGGAATGTGCTCATCGGTCTCCCAGCCCTTGATCAGGCGGAAAGCGTTCCATATCTTGTTGTTGAAATTGCGCCCCTGCTCGCAGAGCGTTTCATCGAAAAGCAGGTCGTTCCCCGCTGCGGAAGAGAGCAGCATGCCCATGCGCACGCCGTCGGCACCATACTGATCCATCAGGTCGATGGGGTCGGGTGAGTTACCCAGCTGCTTCGACATTTTCCTGCCCAGGTTATCCCGGACGATGCCTGTAAAATAGACATTCTGGAAACAGGGTTCTTTGCGGTACTCGTAGCCCGACATGATCATGCGGGCCACCCAGAAGAAGATGATATCGGGACCAGTCACCAGGTCGCTGGTGGGGTAGTAGTAACGGATGTCGTTGTTATCGGGTCGATTGATGCCATCGAAGACCGAAATCGGCCACAACCAGGAGGAGAACCAGGTATCCAGTACATCCTCATCCTGCTTCAGGTCGTCGATCGTGAGGGGATAATCCACCTGTTTCTTTGCCTTTTCAAATGCTTCCTCCTTGCTCATCGCCACTACGTAACCTCCCTGCGGCAGGAAGTAGGCCGGGATTTGATGTCCCCACCAGAGCTGGCGGCTGATGCACCAGTCCTTGATGTTCTCCATCCAGTGGCGGTAGGTGTTTTTGTATTTCTCCGGATAGAAGCGAATGGTATCATTTTCCACCGCTTCGGCAGCTGGTGTGGCCAGCTCTTCCATCTTCAGGAACCATTGCATGGAGAGCTTCGGCTCAATGGCTTCGTTGGTCCGCTCCGAGAATCCTACCTTGTTGGTGTAGGGCTCCGTTTTATCCATCAGTCCGGCGGCCTCCAGATCCTTTTCAATCTGGGTGCGTACGGCAAAACGATCCATGCCGGCATACATCGCCCCATGTTCATTCAGCGTGCCGTCGGGATTAAAGATATCGATGGAGGGGAGGTTATATTTCTCTCCCAGCATATAGTCGTTCACGTCGTGTGCCGGGGTCACCTTCAGGCAGCCGGTACCGAATTCTATGTCCACATACTCATCTTCGATTACCGGGATCACTCTGTTGACCAGGGGCACGATTACTTTTTTCCCTTTCAAATGGGCATTCTTCGGATCGTTCGGGTTGATGCACATCGCCGTGTCGCCCATGATGGTTTCGGGCCGCGTGGTAGCCACCACAGCATAGGCACCTGCCGGATCGCCCTCAATCTTATAACGGAGATAGTAAAGCTTTCCGTGTACCTCCTTGTGAATCACCTCCTCATCCGACAGTGCCGTAAGTGCCTTCGGGTCCCAGTTGACCATCCGCACACCCCGGTAGATCAGTCCTTTTTCATACAGATCGCAAAATACTTTCAACACACTCTCCGAACGGACCTCGTCCATGGTGAAGGCCGTTCTGTCCCAGTCGCATGCTGCACCCAGCTTCTTCAGCTGCTGCAGAATGATGCCGCCGTGCTCGTGTGTCCAGTCCCATGCATGTTTCAGGAACTCTTCGCGTGTGAGATCGCTTTTCTTAATACCCTGTGAAGCCAGCTTGTTCACCACCTTGGCTTCGGTGGCGATGGAGGCATGGTCGGTACCCGGCACCCAGCAGGCATTTTTACCCTGCATGCGGGCACGCCGCACCAGCACATCCTGGATGGTGTTGTTGAGCATGTGTCCCATATGCAGCACACCCGTGACATTGGGAGGCGGGATGACAATGGTATACGGTTCACGTTCATCGGGTTCGGAGTGGAACAGCTTCTGCTCCATCCAGTACTGGTACCATTTGTTTTCTACCTCTGCCGGGTTGTATTTGCTTGCAATTTCCATACGATAATTTAATTCAAGTGACAACGGGTATCCATTTATCAGCTTGTTGCTTCTTTGTTCTGTAAATGAAGTGCAAAAATACAAAAAATGCCGTTCAAAACACAAAATAGCTTTTTGGAATCGGTATGAAATGAGATATTCATACCTGGAGCACACAACCTTGTAGGGTATTGGGTTATATTTCCCTTATATTTCCCTTGTGTTTTTATAAGGAGATGATAAGGAATATACGAAGGAGTACCGAGGAAGTACCGAAGGAGTACCGAAGGAGTACCAAGGAAGGTCCCGACTATTATGCACTGAAAAGAGGTTTATACCCTATTTCAATGTAAAACAGGGCAAGCAATTGGAAATGAAGTAGCAGGATGAATGAATTATTCCTGATAGAGCAGATAGGGTTTGCGTTGCTGCTTGAACTTTACCACGTCGCAAAACCATTTGGCTTTGATCTGCTCTGCCGTTTTTCCGGCTATGATCTCTTTGCGGATATAATCCACACCGACCAGCTTCTCAAAAAATGAGGTGAAGAATTTGTCGCCCATGTTCAGGTTATGGTATGCATCAATCACATAGGAGAGGTCGAAACCGTTTTGAATAATCTGTTCGTCGGGCAGCGTGCGCAGGTCAATGCCGTAGCATGGTTGGTTGAGCAACGGCGGGTTCTTGGCTCCCGGCACACTGCGGGGGGTGAAGGTGAAGGCGGAATCTTTGTAATCGGGATGTCCATACACCTCAAACGGGAAGGAGGTGCCTCTGCCCAGACTCATTGCGGTGCCCTCAAAGAGGCAGGTGGAGGGGTAAAGGTAGATGGCGTGGTTGTTGGGCAGGTTGGGAGAGGGAGCGATGGGCAGCACGTAGCGGGTCTGGTGGGTATAATTCTCGCAGGGCACGACCGTTACGTCGCATACCCGGCCACCGGGGAGCCATCCTTCTCCGTTGATCATCAGCGCCAGCTCGCCCAGTGTCATGCCGTGCACCACCGGGATGGGCAACCAGCCCACACCCGACTTGTATTTCATGTCGAGGATGGGCCCGTCCACAACCATCCCGTTGGGGTTGGGCCGGTCCAGCACGATCATTTTTTTGTCGTGCTCGGCGCAGGCATCCATCAGCCGGGCCATGCTGGCGTAATAGGTATAAAAGCGGAGTCCCACATCCTGCAGATCGAACAACAGGATGTCGAACGCGTTCATCTTGTCGGGGGCCGGTTTCCCGCTTCCACTGCCGTAGAGCGACCAGATGGGGATGCCGGTCTTCTCATCGACCGAGCTGGCCACATGTTCCCCGGCATCGGCGGTACCGCGGAACCCGTGTTCGGGTGAGAAAATACCCACTACATTGAAGTGATTGCCGATTAGCATATCCACCAGGTGCACGTCGCCTGCCATGCCTGTTTGGTTGGTCATCACTGCCACTCTCTTTCCTTTCAGCAGGGGGAAATAGGCACCGGTCACTTCGGCACCTGTTCGAACCGATGTTTCGCCCTGTGCGCCGGTCATCGCCGCAAGAAGAATAAACAGCAGGAAATAAAATTTTTTCATACGCTATTCCTCGGTGGTGTGTTTTGCGTATTTCTGCTGTGTATGCAGCTGATCGAACTCCTCCTCGAGCAGCAGCAGTTCCTTTTTAATCTCTGTGAGCCTTGTCACGGCCTCTGCCCGTTTTGACTCGTCATCCTTGCTCGATTTCAGGGTCTGGCGGGCGCCTTCGAGCGTCATCCCCTTCTCTTTTACGAGATGGTATACAATCTCCACCTCCCGGATATCGTCCCGCGTATACTGGCGGGTGCCACCTGCCGTCTTTTTGGGGTGGATATTCTCAAACTCTTTCTCCCAGAAACGCAAAAGGGAGACGTTGACCGCGAAATGATCGGCCACCTCCTGAATAGAGTAGTAGAGTCGCTTCTCATCAAATCGGATCGGTTTTTTTCGTTTACCCATAATTCTATTTTTTCAGCAGTTAGCAATCAGCGAGAGAAATCTTTCAAAAATACTGTTTTCCAAATGAAACGACAAATTTTTTCTGTCGACAGAGTCAAACAGCAACTTTGAATTGAACAGAATGGTTTGTGAAATTCAACTTTTCCGAACTGAATTTTTTTGCGTGTGTGACCTATTGTATTTCCTGATTTGTACGAAAATCATAAAATGTTTTTCTGGTCAGATCGGCCAGAGACAACTGATAATTTATATAGGCCCTCAGGTGAGATGTATAGGCATTGTTCAGGCGGTTTCTCTCCAGCGCTAAACTCTGACTGTCAATGTCGCCATCTGAAAAACGTTTTAGTGTGATTTCGAAGCTTTTTTCAGCGACCAAAACATTTTTTTCCAATACCTGTAATCGTTTCAAGTTACTGTTAATGCTTGCAATAAGGTTTTTTACTTCGGTTTCTATTTCACGTTTTACCTCTTCCTTTCTGTAACTATATTGCTTTAATCTCGACTCGGAAGCCCTGACCAGTGCTCTGTTCTCACCCCAGTCGAGTATGGGAATAGTAACGGTCAATCCCACACCATAATTGGCGTTTCTGTCGATCAGATTATTGTAGGAGTTTTTTAATGAATTGAGAAGTCCCACACCAGACTGTTGATTTATCCCTGCTTTTTCAAAATAAGCATCGATTCTTCCCTGTATCATTCCGTCTGCCTTTTGCTGTTTTATACTCAGTTTTTGCAGTTCAATCTGTATCTCCTGCTCCCTTACTTCCAGCCTGTTTTTCAACGCTAACTCAACTGCTTTCTCCGGGTCTATTAGCACAATTTCATATTTGAACTCGCTGTTTAATGCAATGCTGTCATTCAGGTTCAGCCCCAAAAGTTCCTTAAATGAATTTTTTGCTGAGGTTTCATTTAACAGTGCAATGTCGTGGTTGTTTTGTGCCTCAGCCAGATCCACTTCCATCTGTAAGGCATCCACTTCGCGTATGAGTCCTGCGGCATATTTGTTCTGTGAAATTTCAGATGCTTCCATCTGCCTTTCCAGGTCGAGCAATGCAATCTCAGAGCTTTTTTGCAACGATAGCAGGTTGTAATAGGAGCTGCTTACCTGGTACACAAGGTTCAGTTCTTCTCTTTTAAACTGTTTGCTGGAACGTTCATAGTCCAGTTCTGCCCTTTTCAGTGAGGATCTTATGCTGTTATATGCATAAAAAGAGCTAAGTGGCTGATTAAAACCAATGCGTGATCTTAAACGGGAAGAACGGAAATTATTCTCAAGATTTTCACCACTTGACAATGAGTTTTGAATAAAAATATTTCCGTCGGTTGGTAACGGCTGATTGATGGTGAGTGTACTGGCATAGCCCAGTTCTTTTATGGGATAATAAAATGTGATGCCGGTTGTGTCTTTCCAGCTTTCTATCGTTTCTGTAAATTGAGGTGAGGAGATTGTCATATCTATGTGTGTCTTCAACCTGCTGGTTGCCGATTTCATATTGAATTCGGCTATTTTGAGATTTTCAGCCAAGTTCAACATGGTAAAGCTTTTGCTTTTGGCAATTTCAATACTTTCTTCCAGTGTGAGAGAGTGCGTCGATTGGCTATGCAATAAAACAAAGTATGGGAATAAGAGTACGATGGTGAAAAGTAGTTTTCTCATATCAATAGTGTGTTATTGTTGCTATATGAAGGAGAATATTGTTGTTTTGGGGTGGAGAATTAAAAAATAATTGTTTTGTCGGAATTTATTTTGTCTGAATGAATCATTCCATCTTTCAGGTAAATGTTCCGATGCGCATAATTGGCTATTTCCTGCTCGTGAGTGATTAGAATAATTGTATTTCCCTCGGTGTGCAGTTCCTCGAATAACCGCATAATTTCTACCCCTGTTTTTGAATCGAGTGCGCCAGTAGGCTCATCGGCCAGCAAAATGCCTGGGTTCGTTACCAATGCCCGTGCAATGGCCACACGTTGTCTTTGCCCACCGCTGAGTTCAGCAGGTTTATGATTCACACGATCCGACAGCCCAACCCTGTTCAGCGCTCGCAGTGCTTTTTCTTTGCGTTCTGTACTGGGTGTTCCGGCGTAAACCAGGGGGAGTTCTACGTTTTGAATGGCGTTCAATCGGGGTAATAGGTTGAAATTCTGAAATATAAAACCAATCTCCTTGTTTCGCATGATTGACAAGGCATCATCGTCCAACGTGCTCACATCCATTTCGTTAAAATAATAATGGCCGCTCGAAACAGTGTCGAGACAACCCAGGATATTCATTAACGTGGATTTACCGGAACCCGACGGTCCCATAATGGCCACATATTCGTTCTTTTCAATGTTGAGATTTATGCCGTGAATAACAGGTATTTCGACATCACCTAGCAGGTAATTCTTTTTTAATTCTTTTATTTCAATCAACATCTTTCTGACTTGTTTTTATTCGTACCGAATGGAATCGACCGGTTTTAAATTGGCAGCGTTCTTCGCTGGTAAATAGCCGAAACTTACTCCCACAATTACCGAAAAAGAGAAAGCCAAAAAGACGGAGTAAGGCTTTATGAAAGTGTTTATATCGGTAAACAGCGTAACAATGAGTGACAGCACAATACCAGTCAGGACACCGATGATACCGCCCGTAATGCTTATTACCACCGATTCGGTGACAAACTGGCTCATTATATCTATTTTCCGTGCCCCGACCGACCGTCGGATACCGATTTCGCGTGTACGTTCCATGACGGTTGCCAACATGATATTCATAATTCCGATACCGCCCACCAGCAGTGATATGGCTGCAATGGCACCCAACAGAAAATTGTAGATTTGTCGTTCTTTCTCTTCCTGTTTCAGTAATTCGAAAGGAATCACAATGCTGTAGTCGTCGTTATTGAAATGATGGCGGCGCAGGATTTCATGAATGATTTTGGATGCTTCAACCAGTTTATCAGAGTTTTTTAGTTGTACGGTTATTTGCTGAATTTCGCTGGAAAGTTGATTTTCACGTGTGAACCGGTTCAGAAATAACGAGAGAGGCACGAAGACATCCGTATTCAGATCCCTGGCTGCCAATTCGCCCACGGTCTCCGTAAAAAGGCTTTTCGATTCCAGCACGCCGATCACCTCTAACCATTGATCGTCTATTTTTACCAATTTTCCTATTGGATCTTCCCCTTTAAAAAAACTGGCCGCCACACCGGCACCGAGTACACAGACCTTCAGGCGTTCGTTGTAATGTTTGTCGTTGATGAAGTAACCTTTTTGTACTTTATAGTTCATCATTGACTGAAAGGCGGGGGAGATGCCGACAATGGTGGATTTTACCGATTTGTCATTGTATCTCACATCCGTATTTTTTTCAGCCTGTGAGGCAATTCTTTCCACTCCGGGTACAATTTCACTGATCACCTGGGCATCCTGAATGGAAAGTCCCTGTGAGAACTTGGCCCTCACTTCCTCCAACTCTTCATCGGAGAGTGTTTTTTCGCGGACGATGATGTTGTTTACACCCAGATCCTGGTATTTGGCGATGGCTTCGCGCTTCGCACCTTCTCCGATCGATAACATCGTGATCACGGATGCCACGCCGAAGATGATTCCCAGCATAGTAAGGAAAGAACGAAACTTATGGTCTGTCAGTCCTTGAAGCGCCAAGCGAACATTTTCTCCGTACTGCATAATTTATTCTATAAAAATTCACAACTAACTGTCATCCCGGGCTTCAATCGTTCGTCGGACTTTAAGATCTTTACTTCCACATCGAACACTTTCTGCCGGGACTTCTGGTCTTTCAACCTGCAAAGTTTCCCTATATAGATTACTTCTCCATTAAAAACAATTTTAGGCATGGCATCCAACCTCACCGCAACTTTCTGATTGAGTGAAATTTTAAGAAAGTCGGTTTCATTTACCTGCGTATTCACTTTCATAAATTCCAGTTCGGGGACGATGGCCAGGCTATTACCGGCATATATGTTGTCGCCGATCTTGTAAATGTTTCTGTTGGAATTTTGAGAGTTTGTCGCAATCTGAAATACCCCCGATACAGGTGCGCGTAGGGTAAGCAAGGGAATCAGTTTTTTTGCATTTTCAATCTCTTTTTTTATTTGTTCTACTCTGATTTCCTGTATGATCAACTCGCTGGAGTTGATGGTTTTGTTCAGTTCGTAGATTCTTTTCTCTTTTTCGAGATTGATGACTGCCTGTTCATATTCGAGTTGTTTAATTTGCCGCAGTCGTTCCGATTCGAACCGGGAGGCTTCCAATTCAATTTTCTTCAAATCGAATGTGGCGGTTTCGTTTTTTATCCTCGATTCCCTCTCTTGTTTTTTATTATCTTGCTCTACATACAATTTCTCCAGTGCAGCCAATTGCGTCTCCAGGTTACTTTCGCTTTCCAAAATATATTTGTTGATATCGGCAGGATCGAGTTGTGCGATGGAGTCGCCTTTTTTTACAATTTCACCGTGGTCCAACAGCCCTATAATTTTCATCTGGTACCATTGTCTCCCGTAGCGGTTGATCACCACCGAGCGGGAATTTACTGCAGCCAGTTCCCCGGTTTCCACAATTACGCTGCCGTCGGAAGTTTTTCTTCCACCCTCCGGTTCCGAACTTTTTTTGCATGAAAAAAGAAGAGTTATGGCAAGGAACGCAAGAAACAGACTGTTCAATCGGGATCTTTTCATTATATCTCTGCGTTTTCTGTTTTCTTTTCTTCCGTTTCTTTTGCAAAAGGATTTACGAGTGCGATCTCCTCACCTTCTTTCAATCCGCTGACAACCACGATAAAATCGGTGTTGCTTATGCCGGTTTCTATTTCTGTCTTTTCGTAGCCCGTGCCTTTCTTTTTGTAAACAAAATTTTTAACTCCTTCTGTAAACAGGGCGTCAAGCGGAATAAAAAGTACGTTCTCCACTTTGTCCATTATTATGCGGCAACTGACGGTAAGCCCGGGCAGCAGGTTCTTATCGGACTCGTTGATCAATATTTCCACGGGGAACACTTTTATTTTCGATGACATATCTTTGTTCACGGCCAGATTGGCAATTGAATTTACGGTTCCCGAAAAAACACTGTCGGAAAAGGCATCGGGTTTAATTTCTACCTTTAACCCTTTGCTGATTTTGGCAACGTCCACTTCATTTATTTTTACCGTGGCTTTCAACGATGACAGATCGGGCAGTTGAATAATGGGAAACCCTCCCCAGCATTGGTCTCCGATCTGAAACTTATTGTTGCTACTCCAGTTTCTCGACAAAATGGCTATTCCAGAAGAGGGGGTTACGACGGATAACTTTTTAAGTGTTTCATGCGCTTCATCGAGTCTCGATTGGTATTGCATGATGGAGAGGTTTTTCTGCTTGACTTCTTCATTCTGAATTTTTATGCGGTTTTCGATTTGCTCTTTGGCTCTTTCCAACGCAATTTTTGCTTTATCGAGGTTCAGCTGAATTTCCTTTTTCTTAATTTCTGATTCATAACCGGCAGACTCGAAACGGATTTTCGAGATTTCGTGTGAAATGCGTGTGACTTCGTAAGTCGCCTTTAGTTCTTCGAGTTCCGACTGTTGTTGCGCTTTCATTTTATCGAATTCGGCCCGTGCTATCTCCAAACTCGATTCTGCTTCCACAATGCCTTTCAGTACTTCCGACGGGTCAAACACGATCAGCGTGTCGCCAGCTTTCACTTCCTGACCGTCCTTGACCAGTTCGGTGATTTTCAGGTTCCCATATCGCCACGAAATCAAGGGTGCTAAAATATTTATGGATTTTATGGCCTCTATCTCTCCTTCTTCGTATAAGTCGATAAATAAAGTGCCCTGGGTTACTTTTCCAACTGGTATTTGTTGGGTTTCCTTTTTTTTGCACGCCACAAAAGTTAGCGAACAAAAAAAGATGAGAATCCATATTTCTGAAAAATTCTTCATTTTGTTGCAATGGCTTGAAATTATTTTGTTTTTCCTCTCACCATAGATGGCGGGGGCTTTATTAACGCAATCACTTCTCCGGGCCTTAATCCGTCGGACACGATGGACTCTTTTGAGGAAGATGGTCCGGTGGTTATCTGGCGCATCTCGTATTTATTCTTCTTCTTCACATATACGACTTTCAGGGAGTCTTCCTCATAAATGGCAATTTGTGGCACGACGATCGTATCGCGGACCTGTTTAATGAATACCCTGCAATTTGCGGTGAAACCGGTCTCTGGCAGTTGTCTTGCACTGTCGACTGATGCTTCCACCTCAAAAAATTTTACTTTCGAATCCCTTTTATAGGGTTGGCCTACAGGTATTTTTTTCGTGATTTTTCCATAAGCCACATGATCAGGCATCGCATCGAAACTGAAACTTACGGAGTCGTGTTCGGTTATCTGGCGAAAGTCTACTTCCCCCGCCATCATTTTTACCTTCATTTCTGAAACTTCAGGTATGATGATCAACGGCATGTTGTTCCATACATTGTCGCCCACTTTCAGCTTCTCTCCCGTCCTCCGGGAGTTGGATACTATAGCCAATCCTTTACGGGGTGAACGTACGGTTAAGCCGTCGAGAATAGTTTTTACAGTGGCTAACCGGTTGGTTAATTGTTGAATATGAAGCTCCAGCTTTCTTACCTCTGATTGATTGATGATCTCGAGGGCTTCGAGTTTTTTTTCAAATTTTTTCTTTTCGATAAGCGCCCTTTCAAGCTCTAATTCCTTGATTCGTTTCTGTGTAGGAGTGGCAAATTGTAATTGAAGGGAGTCTAATTGTGCAATTTCGGTATCGGCTTTATTGTTTTTTACCTGCGCTTCAAGCAGGGCATATTGCATCAGTAAATCGGCCTTCACTTTACTTAATTCGGCCTCAGCAGTTTCCAGTTCAATCGCTAAATTGTCGTGAATGGTTTTGTGGTCATTGTCTTCGAGTATGCACACAACATCTCCTTCATTCACGTATGTTCCGTCATCAATAAGATACGTAATAATGGCGTCAACGTTGTTCGGGCACGCGATTGTGGTATAGCTCACAGGTTCAGCCACGCCGTCTATTACCAGAGAGTTTTCAAAATTGGACTTTATGATGGGATACGTTGAAATCTCTTCTTTATTGTTCTTGTTGCATGAACAGAGAAAGAATAGAAAAAACAACGGATATAAGGCTACATGTCTCTCCACAACTGTGTTCTGTAGGTGAATTTCCGCAAATGTACTACCTTCTTTCAATTTACGAAAATTTAGTAGTTTCAATTAGAGAGATTTATGATTTATTTTGAAAAGTTTATTTTTTTTCATGATTAAGTTCAGTACCAAACTGTTTTTGAGTCACATCAATGAAACGACAAATTTTTTCTGCTTTCACCAGAGAGCCCTGTTTTAATCTTTCTTGACGATGTAGATGAGAGAACTTGATTGTGCCACGTGGCGCAAAGAGCGGAGATAGCCGATAAGCCCTACCAGGAAGGCTCTTCCATATTTTAGCAGGAAATTGCTTTTCTTGTATTGCTCGCTCAGCATGGAAATGTAAAAGGCATCGAGCGGCATGGGTCGTGTTTCAATGATTTTCAACCCGTGTTTTTTAAGTAACTTCTCTACTGTACCGGGCGAGAAGTGCCAGAGATGGCGCGGCACGTCGTAAGCTGCCCAGAAAGATCGATAGCATTGTGCATCATAAGCCCGGTGATTGGGCAGTGCGATCACGGCGACACCGTCGGGTTTCAGGATATCCTGCAGCTTTTCAAGCGTTTCGTTCAGTTTCTCGATATGTTCCAGCACATGCCAGAGGGTCACCACTTCGAATGTACCCACTTCCAGGTTCCACAACCCGTTCTCATCTTCGATGACCGCACCGGTGCGTGCGATGGCACTTTCACGTGCTGCGCTGTTTTTTTCGATACCCCTCACATGCCATCCCCGCTCTTTTGCGGCCTGTAGAAAATAACCCGTGCCACAACCTATGTCCAACAGTCTGAGGGAATCACCCTGGGCGTGAGCCGCAACCAAGTCGACTTTCTTCTGCAGCATGCGTTTTCTGAAATAGTGATAGAGCCGGTTTACAACCCCTTTGTCGGAGTCGGAATGGGAGATGTAGTCGGCTGAGTCGTAGTATCTCCCGATCATCTCCTCAGAAGGAAAACTGTTGGTAAATCGGAAACTACATTCACGACATTCGCAAACGGGAAAGATCTCTTTGGTGGCAAAATGATCTACTGCGTCAAAAACTTTCTCCAGTTTGCTACTGCCGCAAACAGGGCAGCTTGTAAGGGTTATGGTTGGCATAAAGGGAAAATCAAATATTTCTCCGTGATGTTCAGGAAGGGAACAAATGTAGCGCAAAAAAATCAGAAGTGAAAATTCTAAAAAATAAGAAGGCTTGTTTTTAGCGAGCGGTTTTCACTCGCGTTCTTGGGGATACGAAGTTTTTCCTGTATTTTTGCACTTTATTTCGAATAAAAATTGAGTGTAAAAGACCTACAGTCTTTTACGGGTAACATAAATATGTATGATGACTTCCAAAGAGATTCGCCAGTCGTTTAAAGATTTCTTTCAGTCGAAAGAACACCACATTGTACCTTCGGCACCGATGGTGATTAAGGGTGACCCCACGCTGATGTTCACCAATGCCGGCATGAACCAGTTCAAAGATGTTATTTTGGGAAATGCCCCGGTGAAATACCCACGGGTAGCCGATTCACAAAAGTGCCTGCGCGTGAGCGGCAAGCACAACGACCTGGAAGAGGTGGGACACGATACCTATCACCACACCATGTTTGAGATGCTGGGCAACTGGTCGTTTGGCAATTACTTCAAAAAGGAGGCCATTGCCTGGGCGTGGGAATACCTGACGGAGGTGCTCAAGCTGGACAAGGAACGTCTTTATGTCACCGTCTTCGAAGGTGCTGCCGATGAAAAGCTGGAGCGCGACGATGAGGCTGCTTCCTACTGGGAGGTCTATCTTCCCAAGGGACGGATCATCAACGGAAACAAGAAAGATAACTTCTGGGAGATGGGCGATACCGGTCCTTGTGGCCCCTGCTCAGAGATACACGTCGACATACGGCCCGACAGCGAACGGGCAGCAGTGGATGGACTTACCCTGGTGAACCAAAGTCACCCGCAGGTCATCGAGATATGGAACCTGGTCTTCATGCAGTATAACCGCAAATCCGACGGCTCGCTGGAGCCGCTTCCCGCAAAGGTTATCGATACTGGCATGGGATTCGAGCGTCTCTGCATGGCCGTGCAGGGTAAATTGTCGAACTACGACACAGACCTGTTTCAGCCGATCATCCAAAAGATTGGAGAGATCAGCAACGCCCGGTACGGCAACGTTGCCAAAAAAGACATCGCCATGCGGGTTATTGCCGACCACCTGCGCACCATCGCTTTTTCTATTACCGACGGTCAGCTGCCATCGAATGCCAAGGCAGGCTACGTGATCCGTCGCATTCTCCGCCGGGCCGTACGCTATGGCTACACCTTCCTGGGAATGCATGAAGCATTTATGCATCGCCTTATTCCCACGCTGATTGAAGTGATGGGCGACGCCTATCCCGAGCTCATTTCCCAGCAGTCGCTGATCGGGAAAGTGATGAAGGAGGAGGAGGAATCGTTCCTGCGTACCCTGGAGACAGGCATCAAATTGCTGGAGAAAAATATGCCCACAAAAGAAGGGGGCGTACTGAGCGGCGAGGTGGCCTTTCAGCTCTATGATACATTCGGCTTTCCGCTTGATCTCACCGAGCTGATTCTCCGGGAACATGGCATGAGTGTGGATGTGGCTTCCTTCAGTGCGGAAATGCTACAACAGAAGGAACGAGCCCGCAATGCAGCTGCTGTGGAGACAGGCGACTGGACGAAGGTATACGACGGAGAACCGGAATTCACGGGCTACGATGAGACAGAAAGTGTGGCCCGCATTCTCCGCTTCCGGGAAGTAAAACAGAAAAACAAGAAATTTTATCAGATCGTCCTTTCCCGTTCTCCCTTCTATGCGGAGATGGGTGGACAGGTCGGCGATACGGGCTGGCTGATCACCGAAGAAGGGCACCAAATTGAGGTGTTCGATACCAAACGGGAGAACAACCTGGCCGTGCACCTGATCAACAAGTTGCCGGAAAATCCGGAGGGGAGATTTACAGCAAAAATTGACACCGAAAAGAGAACGGCCACAGAGTGCAACCACTCTGCTACCCACCTGATGCACGAAGCGTTGCGTGAGGTATTGGGAACACACGTCGAACAGAAAGGATCGTACGTTTCTTCCGAGGTGTTGCGTTTCGACTTCTCCCATTTCCAGAAGATGACCCCCGAAGAGATTCGTGCCGTAGAGAGAGCGGTCAATGCCAAAATAAGGAACAACTTCTCCATTGAGGAACATCGCCACGTGCCGGTTGAAGAAGCCAAAGCCCAGGGAGCGATGGCGCTTTTCGGGGAAAAGTATGGCGATGATGTACGTACCGTACGTTTCGGATCGTCCATAGAACTCTGTGGTGGGACCCATATTTCTTCCACAGGCCGCATCGGCACCTTCCGCATTGTGAGCGAAAGTGCCATATCAGCGGGGGTGCGCCGCATTGAAGCACTTACGGCCAAGGTGTGTGAGGAGTACCTCTATGCGAAAGAAGATGCATTGCTGGAGATACGGAATCTGCTCAACAACGTGCCCGACATCATGCAGGGAGTACACAGGCTCATTGCGGACAACGATGAGATGAAGAAGGAGCTGCAAAGCTATGTGAAAGAGAAAACCGTGCAGCTGAAACAGCGGATCATCGAACAGAAAGAACAGGTGAATGGCATCTATCTCTTCCGTGTGATGTTGCCAATAGGTACGCCCGATATGGTCAAAGACATTGCCTTTCAACTGAAAGGAGAGTTCCCTGAGAAGATGTTCTTCGTCGCTGGTGCAGCTGCAAACGACAAACCCAGCCTTACGGTCATGCTAAGCGACGACCTGGTTGCGGCAGGACTTCATGCCGGCAACATGGTACGCGAAGCGGCCAAACTCATTCAGGGTGGCGGTGGCGGACAGCCTCATTTTGCGACAGCGGGCGGGAAAAATGCCAATGGACTGCCTGCAGCCGTGGAAGCAATTGTACAAAAATTGAAAGAACAGGCGCCGCAAGCATAAGATAGATCATGGTCTCTAAAAGAGACCATGATGAGTTGGTCGAAGCCAGCGAAATCACTGTTTATTAGGGAGAGTGATCAGCTGGATGAGTTGTTCCCACAATTGGGGATACTTTTTCCTGAAGCGGGCAACCTTTTGGTCTCTCCGGGCCGATTTCCACCACTTGCGCCAGTATAAGGCAAAATAGAAGTTGGCCGGCATCAGTAGAAAATAAGCCAACGCAAGGAGCCAGTTATGGGTCAGAGCACCCAGGAGTAACGACTGAATCAAATCGAAAATAGGTACAAATACCAGACCGGAAATATATCTCACCGAGGGTACAAACTGCTTATCCTTGAAGAGACTGAGTAGTTTCTTGTTGATCAACAGTGGAAAAATTCCGTTCAGAAATCCAAAAAGCATCACCGGAGAGGTAAGAACAAGTGCTTTAAAACGGGTAAAAAGGTTCAAATTACCGGATGTGTTCCACAGCCGGTCTTTTGTGTTGAGGCCATGCGCCTGTAAAATGCGGTCAGCTTCCCGAAAGTTGGCTATCAGGGTGTCGAAAGCCGGCCGGTTATTTTCATAAAGATCGTCTAAGCTCCTCACAATATGTCGGGATGACAGATAGAAAGCATCTTTCCTGTCGGAAAATTTCTCTTTTGCTATTTTGTCTCCATTCCAGTCGATGGCATGACGGTATTCATCGTAAAATTCATCATTCCAGATATCGACGACCATCGATTTGAGGCTTCTTTCCAGCTCTTGGCGAAGTTGGTTTGCTGCCAAACCGGGGTTCTCTTCATAGATTGTCTTGTATTTCGATACCTCAATGGGGGTGCCAAAAGTGACATAGGCATCAGAAAGGAAGCCAAAGATGTCGCGGTAATAAATCGATACCGGCACGATCTGGCTGTTGAGTTCAAAATCCAGGGATGCCTCCGTGGGGAGTACGATGCGGGGAACCGCCTTCTGAATGGGGAGCAGCGACTGTTTGGGGTTGTGTCTTCCCTCCGGAAACAATGCAATGGGATTGCCTTTTTTCAGGATGCGGGCAGCAGACGCAAAAATATCCTTGTTTTTTTCCAGGTTATCTTTCCCGTCGCGTATTCTGAATACCGGGATGATGCGCATTCCACGGAGTATCCAGGCAATAAACTTTTGCCGGAAGATGTCGGCACGGGCAAGAAAAACGACCTGTTTCAGGGGGTAGCCGGCATAGACCAGCATCAGTGCATCGAGCAGTGCATTTCTGTGACTGGGTGCGAAGATGACAGGTTGTTTTTTCGAGACATTTTCTTTTCTCCCACTAAAGACCAGTTTTCTGAAGTTGAGCCTCAGGGTTGTTTTGACTGGAATCTTCGCCAGGGCATATCGAAAGTCGTATCGGTAAAGCATGTATGAAAGCTTTTTGAATGTATTTCTTTAACCATTGGTGGGCACCACTGCCGGACGTCTTCTCCAGTAAAATGCCAGTATCAGTCCAGTCACAATATGCCAGATGCCCCACCAGGCGGCGACCATCGCCATGCCGCCCAACTGTAGCTCTGGAGGAAAGATTCTCGGGTTGAAGATCAAAGCGAGCCCCAGTCCTGAGTTTTGTATTCCTGTTTCAATGGAGATGGTCCTGCATTCTCTTTCATTTACTTTGAAAATTTTGGGTAAGGTGTATCCTCCCAGAAAAGCCAAACCATTGTGAAGCAGCACCAGCAGAAAAATAAGATGAATATAATCCAGAAATATGTGAAAATTACCTGCCAGTGCAGCCACAATGAATCCGATAAAAAAGATCACTGAGGCCATCTGGATGGTTTTATCTATTTTCTTTGAGAACCGGGGATACTTCATACCGACAAACATACCCAGCACGACAGGAATCCCCAAAATCAGAAATACCGTACGGAACATTTCCACCGGATCGATGGAGATGGGAACCAGCAGGGGTGAATGGTTCGCATAGAGGCTTCCCCAGAAGGCAAAATTCAGCGGCGTCATCACAAGACTCAATACCGTGGTAAGGGTGGTGAGGCTCACTGAGAGGGTGATATTCGATTTTGATAGGGAGGAGATAAGATTGGATACATTGCCCCCGGGACAGGCCGACACGAGGATCATTCCCATCGCCACAGGAGTGCTGGGCTGGATAATCAGCACAAGTAGGTAAGTAAGTGCAGGCAGGATGATATATTGTGAAATTATTCCAAGCAGTACTGGTTTGGGATTGGTGAAAACGGATCTGAAGTGCTCAGGCCTGATGCTCAATGCCACGCCAAACATGATAAAAGCGATGGCTAGGTTCATCATGTTCACACTTTCCTGGTTGAAGTTCAATTTCACCTGATCGAGTTGATCCATGTTCCCGAAAAGAGATAGTAAGGGGTTAAATTCCATCTGACTGATTGATTTTGAATCGGCAAAGTTAGTAAAATTACGTATATTTGTAGGTAGTTTACGTGTCAGTTTTTCGATCAACAATATAATAAGCCTATGAGTGCCCCCTTAGCAGAACGCCTCAGACCACAGAACCTCGATGAGTTTATCGGCCAGAAGCACCTCGTCGGGAAGGGAGCGGTACTCCGCAGGATGATTGATGCCGGGAGAATACCCTCTATCATTTTCTGGGGGCCTCCCGGTGTGGGGAAGACCACGCTTGCCCACATCATCTCCCATACAGTGAACGCCCCTTTTTACAAGCTTAGCGCCATCAATTCAGGCGTAAAAGATGTGAGAGAGGTGATAGAGAAAGCAAAGAGCAACCGTTTTTTCAACAATGCGGCCCCCATTCTTTTTATTGATGAAATACACCGATTCAGCAAGTCGCAGCAGGACTCGCTGCTGAATGCCGTAGAGACTGGCACAGTAACCCTCATCGGGGCCACCACCGAAAATCCCTCTTTTGAAGTCATCCGACCCCTGCTCTCGCGTTGTCAGGTGTATGTGCTCAAATCGCTCGAAAAGAAAGATCTGGAAGAGTTGCTGCAGCGTGCCCTCACAGAAGACCTGATTCTGAAAGAGAGAGAAATCGATCTGCAGGAAACCGATGCGCTGTTCCGTTTCTCGGGGGGGGATGCCCGCAAGCTGCTGAACATCCTGGATCTCATGGTGCAGGCCGATGGAGAGGGGAAGGTGGTGATCACCGACCAGATGGTGACCGAACGGCTACAGGAGAATCCGGCTGCATATGACAAAGGGGGAGAGATGCATTACGACATTATCTCTGCCTTCATCAAATCGATCCGGGGCAGCGATCCCGATGCCGCCATATACTGGCTGGCCAGGATGGTGGCCGGGGGAGAAGACCCCAAGTTTATTGCCCGCAGGCTTGTCATTTCTGCTGCCGAGGATATCGGCCTGGCTAACCCCAATGCCTTGTTACTCGCCAATGCCTGCTTCGAGACGCTGCAGAAGATCGGCTGGCCGGAAGGACGCATTGTGCTGGCAGAAACGACCATTTATCTGGCTGCGTCACCCAAAAGTAACTCTGCCTATCTGGCCATCGACGCGGCCATTGCGAAGGTGGAACAGACCGGTAATTTGCCGGTACCGCTGCATCTGCGCAATGCACCTACCTCATTGATGAAAGAACTCGATTACGGGAAGGAGTACAAATATGCCCACGATTACGAAAATAACTTTGTGAAACAGGATTATCTACCCAAGGAATTGAAAAACAGTCGTTTTTGGGAAGTCCAATCCAATCCGGCCGAAGCAAAGATGCATGAGCTGATGAAAAAGCTCTGGGGCCATTAATACCAATCCATGCCTTGGTCGTAAGGTGAGTTGCGTTGCTCATACTTCAGGTCTTGGAGCAACGAAGAATTGGCACGGATGCTAAAGTTGTACGATTTATAGGGTCCGATGGGGATGAAGCTGGCCGACATGCTCCAGCAGTGCAGGTTTCGGGTGAGCGTACAGTTGATATTGGTAAATTTTTTCAGATCGAAATTGTAATCGGTGTTGAAGGTGAAGTTCCAGTTTTTTGTCGGCTGGAGCGAACCGCTTAACCCGAAGTTGTGTGTCAGCCTGCCTTTGTATTCCATCTGTTCCTTGTCGAACTCGCCATAACCGTATCGCAGCGAATAATTGAAAGAGAGATTCCAGTTCACGACATTCTTGAGATAGCCGTCGCTGTCAAATTCCCCCCCTGTGTCTTCCTCACTTTTTTCCGGGCCATCCCCTTGTGCATTTTCATAAGGATTTAAGCCCATGGTGCCGTCGTCGGGCAGTTGGTTTGTGGTATTATCGGTATCATCTTTCTCTTCATCCTTCTTCTCACCGCGTGAAAACAGTTTTTTAAAATTATCCTGATTCAAAGAATAGGAGAAGGAGGTACCGGTATTCATCAGTTTACCTAATCCTTTGCCGTTGAGGACCCTGAGCTTATCTACCTGGCGGGGATTCCCGTTTTGATCGAGCTGGTAGAGGTAGGGGTCCCAGGTGGCATTCAAGCTGAGGGTGTATGATTTGGAGAGCTTCAGACGGATATTGGAGTTGATGGTACTCCACTTCATGGAGTCGGCCATCATGTTGTAATTAAAGTTGATACCCAGGTCGTCGATCAAGCTGATCTTTCGTACGCCGGTAGAGTCCTTGTCGCTCCGCACCTTCATCTCCAGGTTGTTCTTGAAGTCAAAGCCAATGCTACCGCTTTCGCCTTTGGAGGCCGTTCCGAACATCATGGAGGAGTAGGGGGAGTAAGTGTATTCTACATCTTCGCCATATTCGTTCTTGTAGCTATAGGTTTCGTAGAAATTGTATTTGGGATCGCCGAAATCAGGTCGGTAACTCAGGCTGATACTTGGAGAGAAGACGTGACGGATGGCCTGTACTTTGTCGCCGAAGATTTTCCAGGGGGTGAACATACCGTATAATTTTGTCTGGGCACTGATTGAGGCGCTGTAGTCGTATACCCGATTAAAACCATATACGGTATCCACCCGGACGTTTCTTTTGGCAATGGGATCCCAGGCTTCCTTGTGGGCGCCCGTGTACCAACGCTCGTTGTAATTGAACGAGGGTGAGAGCTGAATAAAATCGAACAGGCTGAAGGTGGCACTCACCGGAATGCTGTGGCGCATACCGTTGCTCCAATCTCGTACAAGGCTCGATTTTAGAATCTTATCTTCTTTGGTGGTGATGGAGTTGCGGAACTCGCCGGAGTAGCTCATGGAGACCTTCTCATACCATCGTTCGTCACCCACTGCATTTTTCCGCTTAAACGGATAGATGCGGCTCATGGTGAGGGAGATGTTGGGCAATGTGGCTGCAATGGTGGAGTCACGAGATACCTGGTTGATGTTCATGGATGCCGAAAGGCTCCAGGGCGAGTCAGGAAAACGCTGTGTGATGTTCACACTCGAGCTTTTGGTATTGTTGGATGCCTCACGAGAGTAGAGGCGGCTCAGGTCGCGATGGTTGTTGCGGCTGGTAGAGAAGTTCACACTCGCGGAGAGAGTGCGGTACATGTTGGCTTTGGGGTCCTGGGAGTGGGTCCAGTTGATACGCAGGTCCTTTGCCACCGAATAGGCTTCCGGTGCTACATCTTTCAGTTCTTTCTCTCCCGTTACCGTGCTCAGATAGTAGAAGTTGAGATTCCCCGAATACTTGTACCGTTTGCGATAGTTAGAGCGAGCTCCGGCACCCCAGGACCCTTTTGTGTAAAGCTCTCCCGTCACGGAAAGGTCGATATAATCACTCAGTGCAAAATAATAACCGCCATTCTGCAGATAGAACCCACGTGTCATTTCATCGCCATAGCTGGGCATGATGATTCCGGAAGAGTAGGACTTCGTAAAAGGGAAAAAGGCGAAAGGGAGTACCACGGGGAACAGGGGTACATCGGCCACCACCAGCCACGCCGGACCGGTTACCACATCTTTTTCGGGGCGTACTTTGGCCTTCGACAGGTTCAGGTAAAAGTGGGGATGATCGTGCTGGTCACAGGTGGTATATTTTGCATTCCGCATGTAGAAAGAGTTGTCGGCGTTCATCTTGGCCTCATTTGCCACGATGTTGCCCTCTCCCTGCTGGGTGACAACATTGTTGATAAATGCTTTGCGTGTTTCGAAGTTGTAACGCACCTTTTTCATCTCATACTCTGTGCCGCCCTCAGAAAAAACAGGAAGGCCATATTCCTTGCCGAGTGAATCGACTCCGAAGGTGGAGGAGATGAGGCTGCTGTCCATGTCCATGGTGATGTATTGACCCGTAATAGCCAGTTCTCCATATTTGATGTCGGCCTCCCCATACAGGTAACCCATGTTGTCGCTGGTAAAGATCATGGAGTCTTTAGCCGTATAGTGGACAGCAGCTTTCAGGGTCTGATCTTCCATCGCCAGACTATCCTTCTGGCTGGCAGACAGGCTGTCTTTCCTGGCGATGGATAGCGAGTCCGGGGTGCGGACAAGTGAATCAGCCAGGATGGCACGCTGCAACGAGTCGACCTTGGCTACTGCAAGCGTGTCAGTTATCGGCAAAGGAGTGGCCGTTGTATCGGGTTGTACCACCTTTGCTGTTACCGTGTCGCCAGGTAAATCAGTCGATGCGGAAGGCTGACTCATTTTGTTTGCCGCTTCGTGAGCCCTTCGGACAGAAGCACATTGCAATGAGATGATCAGAACGGAAAGCAGAATTATGAAACGGTAAAGTTGCCTCATGCGGAAATTGCAGCCTGCGTATGGTTTTTACACACAAAACTACGCAATAATGAATGATTTCACCGCAAAATTAATAAAAAGAAACTTAAGTCAGATTGATTAAGGTTTTTTTAAACAGATTATAGTCGTTTGCGAGCGGATATGACTTTTTTTCGTTTTGCATAAAGGCTTTCAGCCCCTCAGGTATTTGCACGACTGAGCCAATGCATTCCTCCACGGTCTCTTTGAATTTTGCCGGATGGGCAGTGGCAAGGAAAATACCTGTTTCGCCTGGCTGCAAGCCCTCTTTCAGTGCCATGTAACCACAGGCACCATGCGGGTCGAGCAGGTATCCGGCTTTCTGATTCACCTCCCGGATGGTGTGTTTTATCTCCTCATCGTTGTATCGGTAGGCTGCGATATCCCTTGAGATGGAAGCGTGGGAATGGTCGTAGAGATCGAGGATGCGGTCGAAATTGCTCGGGGCGCCCACATCCATGGCATTGGCCACGGTTTGCACCGATGCTCTGGGAGTGTAACTTCCAGTTTGCAGATATTCCCTGAAAACATCATTTCGGTTGTTGGCAGCAATAAACCGTTTCACGGGCAGACCCATTCTTTTGGCAAAAAGACCGGCGGTGAGGTTGCCCAAGTTGCCGCTTGGCACGGAAAAGACAACTTCTCCGGAACGACCCTGTCGGGCCAGCTGTGCGAAGGCATGGAAGTAATAAAACGATTGGGGCAGGAACCGCGCCACGTTGATGGAGTTGGCTGAGGTGAGGTTTAACCGGCTGTTCAGGCTTTGATCCATGAATGCTGCTTTCACCAGCGACTGGCAATCATCGAAGGTGCCCTCTATTTCGAGCGCCACGATGTTTTGTCCCAGGGTGGTAAACTGAGCTTCCTGTATGTCGCTCACCTTTCCCGACGGGTAGAGTACGAAGACCTGAATTCCTTCCACACCCAGGAAGCCATTTGCTACAGCGCTGCCGGTATCGCCAGAAGTGGCTACCAGTACCTTCACATCCTGCTGGCCCTCTTCCTTCACGAAATGGGAGAGCATGCGTGCCATAAACCGGGCGCCCACATCCTTGAAAGCGAAGGTGGGTCCGTGAAACAACTCCAGCGCATAGATACCCTCCTCAATCTTTTTCAGGGGGATGTCGAAACTGAGTGTATCGGTGACGATCTCATCGAGCCGCTCCTTTGGAATGTCTCCACCAAAGAAGGCTTCAGCGACTGTTTTGGCGATATCTGCCAAACTGAGATCGGGCATCTCCCTGTAAAAGTCGGCAGGAAGTTGTTGAATTGTTGCGGGCATATAAAGGCCCTTATCTGGTGCAAGTCCTTTTACCACTGCTTCCTGCAGAGATACGGAAGGTGCTGTTTTATTTGTGCTGTAATAGTGCATGTTTTTTGGTTTCAGTTGCCAGCAATCAGCTGTCAGCTTTGTTGGGGCAATGTTTATCTGAATATTGTTTTCATAAGCTGGTTGTCCTGTAGCAAGCCATAGCTACCCTCGCGTGCGGCAAATTCATCATAGGTCTGCACGCTGTCGGGTTCTATTCCCTTGTGCCATATCAGGAAGGGGATGGCATCGCGGGTGTGGGTGCGGATGGCGCAGGGTGTGGGGTGATCGGGCAGAATGGTGATGGTGACCGGCACCTCCCAGGTGAGGGTCTCCTCATAAATGGTTTTCACGATGCGGGCGTCGAGGTACTCAATTGTTTTTACCTTCAGCGGCACATCGCCTTCATGTCCCGCTTCGTCGCTCGCCTCAACGTGGAGATAGACGAAGTCTTTCTCTTTGAGTGCATCGAGGGCAGCCTGAGCCTTTCCTTCGTAATTGGTGTCGTAGAGGCCGGTAGCTCCTTCGACCATGATCACTTCAAGTCCGGCATACACGCCGATGCCCCGGATCAGGTCCACAGCCGAGATGACGGCTCCGCTGCTGATAGGGTAGAGCGCCGTGAGTGGTTTCATTTGGGGACGATATCCGGGCGACCAGGGCCAGATGCTGTTCGCTGGATCTTTTCCTGCTGCAATCCTTTTCCGGTTGATGGGATGATCGCATAACAGCTCCTGCGAGGCGAGAATCAGCTTGTTCAATGCATCGGCAGTAGCTGCCGCTTCTCCATGGTCCGGCTGAATGAGATGGGGTAGAAACGGTTGTTCCGGAATATCGTGGGGGGGTGTGCAGTGCAATCGCTTGTCGCCCCCTTTCATTTTCAACAGATGCCGGTAGGAGACTCCCGGGTGAAAGCTGAAGAGATCGTTTCCCATTTCCTTTTGCAGAAATTGGATCAGTTCAGTCGCTTCGGCCGTAGAGATATGTCCCGCCGAATGGTTTTTCAGCAGGTCGCCTTCGAGACAAACCAGGTTGCATCGCATGGCCATCTCTCCGGGAAGGATTTCCACGCCCATGCTGGCTGCTTCGAGTACGCCACGTCCTTCATACACCGTGGGAATATGGTAGCCCAGTACCGAGAGGTTGGCAATTTCACTTCCCGGTGCAAAACCATCGGGAACGGTATTCAGGAGGCCGCTTCTTCCTTTTTTGGCGAGCAAATCCATGTAGGGCGTATAGGCTGCCTGCAACGGTGTTTTGTTCCCCAGTGAGGCGATGGGCTCATCTGCCATGCCGTCGCCCAGTATGATGATGTTCTTTGGCGTCATGTTATCGGATGTTAGCGATGGAGATAATGTCTGAGAAGACTCCTGCCGCGGTAACCGTTGCGCCGGCGCCGTAGCCCTTGATGACCATCGGGTATTCGTTGTAGCGTTCGGTGGTGATCATGATGATATTGTTGCTTCCTTCGAGATCGTAGAAAGGATGTCCCTGTTCCACTTCCCGCAGTCCCACTTCACATGCACCCTTGTCGTAGGAAGCCACAAAACGCAGTTTTTTGCCATCTTTCTCCAGTTCCTTCCTGCGTGCTTCGAAAGAAGCGTCGAGCTCAGAGATGGTCTGCCAGAATTCTTCGAGCGATCCGTCAAAATATTTCTGGGGTACAAACAGCTTTTTGAGCACGTCGGACTGGTTCACGCGGGCTCCGGCTTCCCGGGAGAGAATCACCAGCTTGCGGGTCACATCGAGTCCACTTAAATCGATGCGCGGATCGGGTTCGGCAAACTGCGCTTCCACAGCCATCCTGACTGCCTTGCTGAAGGGTACATCCTCACTCAGTGTATTGAAGATGAAATTCAGTGTTCCCGAGAGGACAGCTTCGAGCTTGACGATTCTGTCGCCTGAGTTAATCAATGAATTCATGGTGTTGATGATCGGCAGTCCTGCTCCTACATTTGTTTCGAAAAGGAACTTCACGCCTGCCTTCCGGGCTGTTTCTTTCAGATGACGATAGTTCTCATAGTCGGAGGAGGCAGCAATCTTGTTGGCCGTGACCACGGAGATGTTCCGGGCCATCAACTCATCATAGAGTGCCGCAATGTGGGGGCTAGCGGTACAATCGACCACCACGGAATTGAAAATGTTCATCTTCAGGATCTCGTCGCGAATAAGCTCAGGTGAGCTCTTCATGCCGTTTGTCATCAGATTCTCAAAATATCCTTCGAGGGAGATCCCTTCGCGGGTGAAGAGGGCTTTGCGTCCGTTGGCAATTCCCACAATGTTGATCCTGAGTTTATTTTGTTCCTTGAGTGTGCTTTGTTGTTGCCTAATTTGTTCCAGCAGCTTTCCTCCCACTGTTCCAATGCCAATGACAAAAAGGTTCAGTTCCTGGTAAGGCGACAGGAAGAAGGAGTCGTGGATGACGTTGAGCGATTTCTTCAGATCGGTGCGGGCAATCACACAGGAGATATTGGTTTCGCCTGCTCCCTGTGCGAGTGCAATCACGCTGATGCCGTTCCTTCCCAGTGCACCGAAAAACTTGCCGGCAATACCGGGCACATGCTTCATGTTCTGTCCTACGATGGCGATGGTGGCCAGGTCATACTCGACCATGATCTCGTTGATGCTGCCCATGGCGATCTCGTGCGCGAACTCTTTGTTGAGTACTTTCTGCGACAACGCTGCGTCCTGTGAGCGGACACCGATAGAGGTACTGTTTTCGGAGGAAGCCTGGGAGACAATGAAAACGCTGATGCCGTTGTCGGCCAATACCGAGAAAATGCGTTTGTTCACTCCGATGACACCCACCATACCCAGTCCTTGAATGGTAATCAGTGCCGTGTCGTTGATGGAGGAGATGCCCTTGATGATCTTTCCGTTGCGGGTGGGCTTGATATCGCGTATCAGTGTTCCCCTCTCCTCCGGGTGAAAGGTATTTCTGACATATATGGGGATATTCTTGTGATAAACGGGGAAGATGGTGGGTGGATAGATCACTTTCGCCCCGAAGTTGGAAAGTTCAATGGCCTCGGTGAAAGACAGCTCGTCAATTACATACGCAGAATTGATGATTTTCGGGTCGGCCGTCATGAACCCGTTCACATCGGTCCATATCTCCAGTACCTTGGCATCGAGTGCTGCGGCAATGATGGCAGCGGTGTAGTCTGATCCGCCGCGACCCAGGTTGGTGATGTCGTTGTTCTCACAACTCGATGAGATGAAGCCCGGCACGACAGCTACCTGGGGTGGTGGCATCTCGGAAAAATTTTCCTTTATCAATTCATTGGAACGTGCCAGATCGGGGATGTGGCTTCTGAATTGTTTGTTTGTCTTGATGAATTGGGTGGCGTCATACAACTGGGCGCCCGTGATCACCTTGCTGATGATGAACGAGGAGAGCCGTTCGCCATAACTCACAATCTTGTCGGATGTCTTTTGGGAGAGATCGCCTATGAGAAATACGCCGCGCAGAATATTGCGCAGGTCATCGAACAACTGTTGTGTTTTTTGCACCACCTCCTGTTTGTCAGCAGGCGAGGTGATCATCTTCTCAATGATCTCCTCGTGGCGGGCAATGATTTCGTCCAGCAGCGGTTTATACCCTGAGTTGTTGTTGCGCGCAAAATCGGCTGCCAGCAGAAGACGATCTGTGACACCGTTCAGTGCTGAAACAACCACGATCACGGGATCCTGTTCATTTTCAACTATGCTCTTCACCAACTGTAGACTTTCGGGACTTCCCACGGAGGTACCTCCGAATTTCATCACTTTCATCGTGTATGAATATTTTTTACCATCCTGTGGACGGTGTGTAATAAGAAATGTGAATTGTAGGTCGCAAACCGGTCGGTTTGCAAAAGGCAAGCAACGCTGCCGTGCGGATGTGATAATTTACATAACCCCCCAAGGGGTCATGGTCATAGTAGTGGTGAAGTATGTTGAATACAATTTCTGCATTTCGAACATATGTGATGTAAATTTGATGCAAAGATAGCGGAATAATTGATAAAATGAAATTATCACGAGGTAAAATTTATATTTTCGAATAAAACAGCATACACGAAGATTCGGCTCGTCGCATCCATATCCCTTTTAATAACGGGTTTTTTAAAACTTTTTTTTGTGATTATTCTTTTGATTATCTGGATGCCAAGAGAAAGATGCCAACCCATCATCATCATTATTGATAAATGCATGCGAACCTTCCTCATTGGTTACAAACAAAATAAAAGTGTTCTATCTGGGGGTTAATTTGTTTCGGATGTGCTATATTTGTAATCATGTTAAAATCTGTTTCTATGATAAATTACAAACCTTTTATTATGCAGTTGACTGCATTTCTTGTACTGGGTATGGCCATCATGAGTTTTACTTCCTGTGTGGACAAGAGGCCAAAAAAAGAGTTCATCACATTCGAAGAAATGCAGGACCCGACGGGTGACACACTGTCGGATTGGTCCAATGTACCTTCGGGTTTACAGGCTTCGTTCATCACCATTGATGAGAGAATACCCAAATCAGTGGCACCTGAAGTAGCCATCGGAAAGAGCATAAAAGTGACCGGCTGGAAAGGAGAGAGCCTGTCGGCTCAGTTGCTCTTATGGTCTGCGAAAGAGGTAAATCAGGTAGAAATGGAATTTGATGAATTCAGATCGGATGCAGCACTGCTGCCTGCATCGGTTGCACAGGCTCGATTCGTACGTTACGTGATGACGGATGAGTTTGCTTCGGGTTGTGGACACCGGAAGCCGGAAGATTTTGTAGCATCGCTTTCAGCCGATATGCTAGATAACCTGGATCACTTTAATATGGAGGCCAAAACTGCAAGGCCAGTCTGGCTCACTTTTAAAATTCCTTCGGATGCGGCCGCAGGGATATACAAAGGGAAATTGAATCTCTATGCCGAAAGAGTTTTCGCAGAAGATTTTGAGATTGAAATTGAGGTGGTGGACAGGGTGCTGCCTAAACCGTCGGAATGGGCTTATCATCTTGACCTGTGGCAACATCCTTCTGCCGTAGCGAGGGTACATAATCTGGAAATGTGGAGTGATGCACATTTTGAGAAGATGAAACCGCTGATGAAAATGCTGGCCAATGCCGGTCAAAAAGTGATTACGGCTACCTTGAACATCGATCCATGGAATAATCAATCTTTTGATGCATATGCCGATATGATCATATGGACCAAAAACAAGGATCAGAGCTGGAGTTTCGATTATACCATTTTTGACCGCTGGGTGGAGTTTATGATGGATATGGGTATCGATAAAATGATCAACTGTTACTCGTTGCTCACCTGGAACAACAAGCTCCATTATAACGATATGAATAAAGAGGAGCTGGTTACCCTGGAGTTGAAAGCGCAGTCGGATGAATATGCTGCGCTTTGGGGTATATTCCTGGAGGATTTTACACGACATCTGAAGCAGAAAGGATGGCTGGAAATAACCAATATCGCGATGGATGAACGTGCTCCGGAAGATATGCAGGCCGCTATGAGGGTATTAGAGCGTGCAGCTCCGGAGCTGGGGATATCACTTGCCGACAACCATAAAAGCTATAAAGCATATCCCGAGATCAAAGATATCAGTGTGGGAGCGCGCAGTGCGGTTGACCGGGAAGATATTGCGGCCCGCAGATCCAGAGGGTTGGTGACCACCTGGTATGTGTGTTGTGGTGACCCCTTTGCCAACATGTTTACCTTTTCTGCCCCTGCTGAGGCGGTCTATGCAGCTTGGCACACGGTTGCGGCCGACCTCGATGGCATGCTCCGCTGGGCCTATAACTCGTGGGTGGAAAGCCCCATGACCGATTCCCGTTTCCGAACATGGCCGGCGGGTGATACCT